>JACKQG010000935.1_pt1 | contig 41174 bp, 41 predicted proteins | sample 8237621 | NCBI WGS metagenome assembly JACKQG01 (sample SAMN15677084, study PRJNA649215) | marine metagenome | biome: marine; feature: Black Sea; material: saline water; isolation source: suspended particulate matter (SPM) from the Black Sea western gyre | collected 2013-06-09/2013-06-10 | depth... | reverse complement strand
GTGAGGTTGAACTTCTTGATAAGTCTTCTCAAACCCCCTCGTATTCCTCTGTAATGGAAGATGCAATGAGTAAGTTAGAGCACTACATTGAGGAGTGTACTAATGGCAAGAAGTAATCATAAACAAAAAGATGGCTTTTCAGGAATACCAAGACGTATTATTGAGCATCCATCTTTCAAATCCCTTAGTTATTCTGCACGCTCTTTACTAATACAATTAGGTTATCAGTACCGAGGTAAAAACAATGGAAATCTAGTTATTACCTTTTCAATTTTGAAAGATTGGTTTGGCTCTAATACAACAATGTATAGAGCTCGAGATTCTCTATATGAAGCTGGATTTATAGTAATTAATGCTTACGGAGGGCAAAGTGGAAGCGGAACTAAGTTGCCTCATTTGTATGCATTAACATGGGAGTCTATTGATCAACTAAAGGGTGATAGTAATTGGATGCGTTATACCCATTATCCAGCTAACAAAGCCCCTTTAAGTTATTGGAAGTCTGGAGTTAATCCTGATTTTAAAATAAAGAAAGAAAGAGATAATCAATATAAGAAGGATGTTAAGAAAATTAAAAAAACCAGTATTAGTTATTAAACCTATTAATTAAGAATAGGTTTAAATTCTAAACTTGTGGTGCTTACTAAATAAGCAGATTAACTGTTAATAGGTTTAAAAAATAAATCTATTGGAGGTATTGTCAGGTTTAAAAACTAAACACCTTAATACTAAGCCATACAAGTAGATTATTTAACTCCTTGAGAGTCTGTCAATACTAGCTTTAAGTTTCTCAATGTTTCCATCCATAGAAGAAGTTTCTATTCGAGGGGAGTTGCCTTGTAGCGCATCTAAATAGTTAGACCAATCCTCCATTAGAGGTTTTCTCTCTTCAAGGTAATCTGCTCGGTGGTAAATTCCACTGACTCCAATAATCTTATGATGTAATTGAGCATCTACAACATCTCTTCTATGCTGTGGCAAATGATTACCAATGATTGTTGCAGCTGTATGTCTATTTCCGTGAGTAGTAAACTCATCAGGACTAATTCCAACTCTTCTAATGGCACGAAGTAAACTTTCAGTACCAATTGGTTTACTTTTATTCATTGGAGAAGGGAAACAATAAGGAGAGTCAACACTCTTATTCTTATGATTAGTGAATATTTCAAAGGTTATATTGCTCAAAGGAACATGATGAATCTTCTTTTTTACTTTCATTGCTTCAGCGGGAATAATAATCAATCTCGCATCATAATCAAAGTAATCCCATTTTAATTCAGCTACTTCACTTGGTCGTAACAATAGATGAGGCACCAGCATTAAAGCTGTTTTGACAGATCGACCACTACTAACTTGCCCTAGCTTTAACAACAACGACTTTAATTCTTGAGGTGTTTTAGCATGTGCATAATGCTTCTCTGGTTTCTTGATGAATAAGTCAGGAGATAGTGATAAGGCAATATTAATTTCAATTACCTCCATAGTTACTGCGTAACCCATCACTCTTGTAATAATGCCTTTAATCTTTTTAACGGTATCAAGTTTCCCTGTATTTTGAATATCAAGTAATACATCTCTAATCATTCCAAGCTTGACTGAAGTTATAGGTAATTTACCAAGTTGAGGTAATAAATACATATCCCCTCGTTGTTGAGTATCAATTGCATAATCATCTGACCATTGCTTTGACATAGTCTTATGCCACATATCAAACATATCTTTGAAAGTGGGCGCCTCAGAACTTACTTGATTGGTTGGAGCATATTTCTTTGGAGGAATAATTCCTTGAGCGAGTAATTCATTATTACTATCTCTCCATGCCCTAGCGTGCTTAATAGACATAGCAGGATATACTCCACCTCTCCTATTTTTTTCTTTTCTCTTTCCATCTATTTTGATACTAAACCTATGTTGCCAAATCTTAGCTTTAGAGGGGTAGATGATAATGCTTAAATTCCCAAAGTCTTTAAGTGGGTATGGCTTATCACTTGGTTTGGCATTCTTGATTTGAATATCTTTTAGCATAAGTGAGTATATGTAGCTTTAGGTAATTATAGTTTAAGCAATATATACTCGATTATATACTCATTTAGTGTATATGTCTGTACATGTTAGTAGTTTTAGAGAGATGTTAGTAAAATACTACAACCCTTACCAGTAAGGGTTTATAATCAAGTAAAGGTTGTTGTTAAGGGTGTTGCAGATATGATGTTTGGTGGAGATGGGGGGAATTGAACCCCCGTCCGAAAACTTTCAGTCAAGAAGTCTACATGCTTAGTAAAGGCCTATTGAGTTAACTTTTTACCACCCGACCAACAGGGATGTAGAAAGCGATTTTAGATTAGGTTTTAACCCTATTACCCTAAAATAATAATAGTGGCGAGTCTGTAAGCGACCGTTATCCCAAAAGTACAGACGACTCTCAAGTAACGGTTAGCATTATGCTGCTAAAGCGTAGTTGTTTTCGTTTGCAACTATTATTTAAAGAACGTTTTTACGAGCAATCTTTGTCCTCGACATGCATCCTTGAAATCCAACTCCTCGTCGAAGCCATGTCATCCCCAGATTACTCTATTATACTCTTGATTAATGTAAATTAGCTAATTGTAACTCTAGCAAACTTTCTTTTACCTACTTGGTAGATTGCTGTTCCAGCCTCAGGGGTTAAATCTTTGTCACTTATCTTCTCACCATCCATTTTTGCAGCACCCTGTTTAATCATTCGAAATGCTTCGGATGTTGACGATACAAGGTTAGAGTCTTTAAGCAGATTTGCAATCTTAGTTCCATGTGAAAAAGTGAACTCATCCATCTCATCTGGAATTTGATTCTTCGCAAATCGGTCGATAAAGTTTTGCTGTGCTTTTTTGGCTTGATCACTATCGTGAAAACGCGTAATAATTTCTTGAGCAAGGCGAAACTTAATGTTTCTTGGATTTTCTCCATCTACAACTTGTTGTTTCCAGGATTCGATTGTTTCCATTGATTCAAAGCTTAAAAGCTCGAGGTACTTCCACATGAGCTCATCTGAAATCGACATCAGTTTGCCAAACATGCTGTCTGCAGGCTCGTCAATACCAATATAGTTGTCAAGTGACTTACTCATCTTTTGAACGCCGTCAAGCCCCTCTAGTATTGGCATAGTAAGAATAACCTGAGGCTCCATATTTGCTTGTTTTTGAAGGTCTCTACCAACTAGTAGATTGAATTTTTGATCAGAGCCCCCAAGCTCAATGTCAGCCTGAAGTGCAACAGAATCAAATCCTTGAACTAGCGGATATAAAAACTCATGTATTGAAATTGGTTGACCTGATTTATAGCGTTTGGAAAAGTCATCACGCTCAAGCATCCTAGCAACAGTATGTTTTGATGCAAGCGAAATCATTTCAGATGAACTCATCTTGCCCATCCACTCAGAGTTAAAGGCTATCTTTGTTTTATCCTTGTCAAGAATCTTAAAAACTTGATCCTCATAGCTTTTAGCATTTTCTAAAACTTCACTTTTAGTTAGCGCCTTGCGTGTGACATTTTTTCCAGTTGGATCTCCAATCATGCCAGTAAAGTCACCAATTAAGAAAATAATTTCATGGCCAAGGTCTTGAAGTTGTTTCATTTTGTTAATGACTACTGTGTGCCCAAGATGAAGGTCCGGAGCCGTTGGGTCCATTCCTAGCTTAACTCTTAGAGGTTTATTTTTTTCAAGTTTTTTCTTGAGCTCATCTAAGGGCAGAATTTCTTCAGTTCCTCGTTGAATAATCGCTAGCGTCTCTTTGATTGTCATTGTATATACTCTCTATGGCCTTATTTGTCCGTCACCTATGACGATATATTTTTGTGATGTCAGGCCCTCAAGTCCGACTGGACCTCTGACATGAAATTTACCAGTACTTATTCCAATTTCTGCGCCTAGTCCATATTCAAAACCATCAGCAAAACCAGTTGATGCATTCACCATGACAGAGGATGAGTCAACTTCAGAGAGGAATTTTTTTGAATTTGCCTCATTGTCAGTTACGATCGCATCGGTATGAGCTGAGCCATATTTATTGATGTGAGAAATAGCCTCATCAACCGATTCAACAATTTTCATTGATAGGATTGGGCCAAGATATTCCTCGTACCAGTCTTCTTCTGAGGCTTTTTTGATAACACTGTATAGTTTTTGTGATTTTTCGCATCCACGTATTTCAACTTCTTTTTGATTATAGAGATCAATGAGTTTTGATAGTGCTTTTGTATCAAATCCTTCATGCACAAGAAGTGTTTCAGTTGCATTGCAAACTCCATACCGACGAGTTTTGCCGTTGAATGCAATGTCAATTCCTTTTTGTGGGTCAGCATCAATATCTAGGTAGGTATGACAAACGCCATCAAGGTGCTTAATAACTGGGACTCTAGCATTACTACTGACATTTTTTATAAGTCCCTTGCCGCCCCTTGGAATAATAGCATCAACATAGTCACTGGCTTTAACGAGCTCAGTAACTGCCTCGCGATCAGTGACTTCGATGAGCTGGACAGAGTATGGGTTGAGGCCAGCTTGCTTTAGTCCTTGTTTAATGCAATTGTAAAAAGCCATGTTCGAGTTGATTGCCTCAGAGCCGCCTCTTAAAATGACTGCATTTCCAGATTTAATACAAAGAGCAGCTGCATCAATAGTGACGTTAGGGCGTGACTCATAGATCATCCCTATAACGCCAAGCGGCACCCTCATCTTTCCAATTTTAATTCCGCTAGGCCTAGTCTTTAAATCAGAAACTTCACCAATAGGGTCGTTCAATAAGACGATTTGATTAAGTCCTTCCACAATGCTTTCAAGCCTATCATCGTTAAGCATTAGCCTATCCAAAAGTGCTGAGTCACTATTATTTTTTTTGGCAATCTCTATATCTAAAGAATTTGCATCAAGAATAGTTTGCTTATTCTCTTGAATTGCAGCAGCAATATTAAGTAACGCGTTATTTTTTGTATCTGTGTCGGCGATGCGCAGAGTGTTGGAAGCAATTAGGGCTTTTTGACCTATGTTAGATATTAATTCAGCTATTGAGTCCACTAGTTTTCCCCGATAAGGTGATGACTACGGATTGTAGTTCATCGTAAACGTTAAGATTATCCATGCCTTTGACAGAGCGGTCAATACGCCCGAGTGCTAAAAGAAGTTTTTGTAGCTGCTGATAACTATGTTTTTTAAGGGCAATTGATATCAATGGCTTTCTTTTCTGCCAGACCCTATGATTATTAAGAATTGTATCGATTGTTTGATTGGTTTTAAGTTCAATTGACATTGTAATTAAACTTTTTATTTCACGGTAAAGCGATGAAATTAAAATGACTGGTGGCGTTGAATCATCAACCAGCAAGCTGAAAATTTTATTTACTTTTTCCGTGTCACCTTTGAGTGCTGCATCAATCATTCCAAAAACTGTGTATTGAGACTGCTGATCAATTTGACTTAAATACTCATCTAGATTTATATTTCCATCTGGATATGCAATTTGCAGCTTTTGTATCTCCTGCATAGTAGCAAGTAGATTTCCTTCAGTGCAGTAAGCTATTGCATTTGCAATTTCATTGCTTGAGTTAAGGCCAAGCTGGGACATCTGCTTAACAATCCAGCCGACAAGTTGGTCGCTTTGAACCTCCCAATGCTGAATAATAACTCCTTTTTTATCGAGAGCTTTAAACCATTTACTTTTTTGTTGCGCCAGATCTAGTTTTCCAGAAGAGATGATTAGCATAATATCTTCTGGAAGGTTGTCGGTAAGTTCAGATAGCGCTTTAGAGCCTTTAACTCCAATCTTTCCCGTTGTAAGTCGACACTCGATGATCCGCTTGTCTGCAAAAAGTGAAGGGCTAGAAATCAAATTAAAGATAGCGTCCCAAGCGAAATTACCGTCAATATCAAATCTAAAGCGCTCATTAAATCCCCACTCTTTAGCATTATTTTTTATAGTTGTTAGAGATTGCTCAACCAGAAGTATTTCAGCACCAAAAGCAAAATAAAGTGATGCAGGCTGGTTTGAGAGGTGATTTTGGAGTTGTTCGGGTTTAATGTTCATGCTTTTTAAGAAAACAGGGTAAGAAATAATGCAACTAATTAATTTTTAACCTACAGATTATCATTATGTCATAGTTATAAAATATATTGATTAAACCTTGAAAAATGCTATCAAAACCTATATATAGAGAATCAATAGGGTATATTTACATTTCTAATTCAGGTTAAAGTTAATAATATGTATAAAAATATTTTACTATGGTTGGTCCTAGGCAGTGTGCTTGCCTCTCTTTTTGGTCAGTTTAATATTGCGGATGAAACAAATGAGATAAGTTATTCTCAATTTATCCAAAATGTTAAGCAAGGCAACGTTTCTAGTGTCAAGATAGCTGGTAGCAATATTAGTGGTGTTACAGCAATTGGGGAGAAGTTTGATACTTACAGTCCAGGGGATCTTGGACTAATGGGTGACCTACTAAATAATGGCGTTTCAGTTCAAGCTACGCCTCCTGCAAGAGAAAGCTTCATAAAGCAACTGCTCATTTCACTCGCACCAATACTATTACTCATTGGTGTCATTATGTACACAATGAAGGGCGCAGGCGGTGCTATGGGTGGAAAAAACAACCCTATGTCATTTGGAAAATCTAAGGCACGCCTAATTACAAAGGATGAATCGCATGTCACCTTTGAGGATGTTGCTGGCGTTGAAGAGGCTAAAGAAGAGGTTAGCGAGCTTGTTGACTTTCTTTCTGATCCTGGCAAATTTACTAAGGTTGGTGGAAGAATCCCTAAGGGCGTTCTTATGGTTGGCCCTCCAGGAACGGGTAAAACATTATTAGCTAAAGCTGTTGCAGGTGAGGCCGATGTTCCTTTCTTTTTCATTTCTGGTTCTGATTTTGTGGAAATGTTTGTCGGTGTTGGAGCCTCTAGAGTTCGAGATATGTTTGAACAAGCCAAAAAAAATGCACCTTGCATCATCTTTATTGATGAAATTGATGCAGTAGGTCGTCAGCGTGGCGCAGGAATGGGCGGCGGACACGATGAGCGTGAGCAAACGCTAAACCAAATGTTGGTTGAGATGGATGGTTTTGAGGGGTCAGAAGGTATTATTGTTGTTGCGGCAACTAATAGGCCTGATGTTCTAGACCCAGCTTTATTAAGACCAGGAAGATTTGACCGAACAGTGACTGTTGGATTGCCTGATATTAATGGTCGAGACGCTATTTTAAAAGTCCATATGAGAAAATTACCAATTGCAAAAAATGTCAAATCACTGGACATTGCGAGAGGAACCCCTGGATTTTCGGGCGCTGATTTAGCTAATTTGACAAATGAGGCTGCATTAATTACTGCCGGCCTGAGTAAGGAATTAGTAGGAATGGGTGAGTTTGAAAAAGCGAAAGACAAGATTATGATGGGTTCAGAGCGCAAAGGTATGGTTATGGATGATTCTGAAAAAGAAATGACAGCTTTTCACGAGGCTGGCCACGCTATTGTTGGACGGCTAGTTCCAGAGCATGACCCAGTTTATAAAGTAAGTATTATTCCTAGAGGAAGAGCTTTAGGTGTAACTATGTTCCTTCCGGAAAAGGATAGTTATAGTATTTCAAAAAGAAAGCTTAATTGCCAAGTTGCATCATTGTTTGGTGGTCGTATTGCAGAAGAGATAGTTTTTGGAGAAGATGCTGTCACTACTGGGGCTAGTAATGACATTGAGCGTGCGACTGAAATTGCTCATAAAATGGTAAAGTTATGGGGTATGTCAAGTGTCATGGGACCAATGTCTTATGGAGAAGAGGAGGGTGAAGTATTTTTGGGGCGCCAAGTCACAAAACATAAGCATATTTCAGATGAAACTTTTACTAAGGTAGATAGTGAGATACGAAAAATAATAGATACTAATTACTCTTTAGCCTACAAAATTCTTGAAGATAACAGAGATATACTGGATGCAATGGCTGCTGCCCTAGTTGAATTTGAGACAATTGACACGAACCAGATTGATGACTTAATGGCAAGAATTCCAATGCGAGAGCCGGCTGAAGTAATTGATTCAGAGGAGGCCTCATCTGAGCTTGGTACTGGAAGAGGAGAAACTGAGAGCGCAAAACCATCTTCGGATAAGAAGCCAGAGGCTGACGGAAGTACTGAGCAGTTTGCATAATTGAAGGATGTGATGATGGTAAATCAACCAATCATCATGGGCGTTTTGAATATTACACCGGACTCTTTTTCTGATGGTGGCTTGTTCTTAGATTCAGCTACCGCCGTTACTCAGGCCCAATTAATGGTTGAAGAAGGCGCAGGAATTATTGACATTGGCGGTGAGTCAACGAGACCAGGTGCGCCTGCGGTTTCTTCTGAAGATGAGTTAAAGCGAGTTATGCCTGTGATTGAAGCTTTGAGTGGCAATATAGATGTCCCAATATCAATTGATACCTCTAAACCTATTGTTATGAAGGAGGCCTTTTCTGCAGGAGCAAGCATCATTAATGATGTTAATGCATTGAGAGCGGATGGCGCCCTCAAGATGGCAGCTGAGTTGGGGGCTGATGTCTGTCTAATGCATATGCAAGGGACTCCTAGGACTATGCAAGCCAACCCATCATATGACAATGTTGTCGATGATGTTAAAAAATTCTTTCATGAGCGAATCGCGGCATGTGAAAACGCAGGAATTCAGCTAGATTCTATCACCATCGATCCAGGGTTTGGCTTTGGTAAGAACTTAGGTCATAATATAGCCTTACTAAAGAATCTTTCTGAGTTTCATGACTTTGGAGTTTCAATTCTAGCTGGACTCTCAAGAAAATCAATGATTGGAGCCTTATTAGGAGATAAAGATGTTGACTCGCGACTCATTGGAAGCGTCACTGCTGCGTTAATTGCAGCTGAGAATGGTGCTGATATTATAAGAGTTCATGATGTTGCAGAGACAAAGGACGCGCTTACAGTCTGGGAACAAATACAAAATTTTAGGGAGTAGTTTTGAATAATTTTTTTGGTACTGATGGAATTAGAGGAGAGGTTGGGGTAGCGCCTATAACTGCAGATTTTTTGTTAAAAGTTGGCTGGGCTGTAGGCTCGGTTTTGCGCGAAACTGAAGGCGGTGCGGCAAGTGTAATTATTGGAAAAGATACAAGGGTTTCAGGTTATTTATTTGAATCTGCGCTAGAAGCTGGTTTTTTATCTGCAGGAGTCAATGTGGGCATGCTTGGACCTATGCCTTCTCCAGCAATTGCATACCTGACTCAGGCATTTGGAGCGTCCGCAGGAGTTGTCATAAGTGCATCACATAATCCATACCAAGATAATGGCGTCAAATTCTTCTCAAGTAAAGGCGTAAAGTTTAGTAGCAAAGTGCAAAAAGCAATAGAGGAGAAAATTGCAAAACCCATGGTCAGTGTAGATTCTGCATCAATTGGTAAGGCAAAGAGATACGGACAAGCACTAGGTAGATATATTGAGTTTTGTAAATCAACATTTGACAAAAAATGTGATCTATCCAATTTAAAAATTATAATTGATTGTGCCAACGGCGCAACTTATCATATTGCCGAAGATGTTTTTAAAGAATTAGGCGCCTCAACTATAATGATTAACAACACTCCTGATGGTTACAATATTAACCGAAATTGTGGAGCAACCGATACAGAGCAGCTCCAACAAGAAGTTTTAAAGCAAGGCGCTAATCTTGGGATTGCCTTTGATGGTGATGGGGATAGGTTGATAATGGTTGATCACTTGGGTGAGAAGGTTGATGGCGATGAACTTGTTTATATCATTGCAAATGCCTGGAAACAAAATGGTGAACTAAAATCTGACACAGTTGTTGGGACAAAGATGACTAATTTAGGTATGAGGAAAGCTCTTGGAGAGCTGGGACTAACTTTTATTGAGGCAGATGTTGGTGACAGGCATGTCATGGACGAGTTAATAAATAATAATGCTATTCTTGGTGGTGAGGGCTCTGGGCATATTATTTGTCTAAATAAGTCAACTTCGGGCGATGCAATAATAGCTGCTTTACAGGTGTTAGAGGTTATTTCCAAGTCACAAACAAATCTTTATGATCTCAAGAGTAAGATGACAAAGTATCCTCAAGTTCTTTTAAATATTAAAATTGAAAGTGATATAAATTTAAAAAATAATTCTAATCTAGTTGATGCAATAAATCTTACTGAGTCTAAGCTATCAGACAAGGGGCGCATTCTTATTAGAAAATCAGGGACAGAGGCGTTAGTTCGAGTGATGGTTGAGTGCAATGATATAGAGTTAGCTACTGAATCTGCAAATTACTTAGTAGGCGTAATTAAATCTATGTAATTACTTTGTAATTACAATTATTTTCTTCTAATTTACTCCCATTTAAATTAATGATCTTTTCACCCTTAGAGTTATTAATGATTGCCATAATATTTACTTGGATTGGTTTTGTTAGGACTGGTCTTGGTTTTGGAGGGGCTGTTCTAGGCCTTCCAATTTTATTGCTCATTGGAGGCTCTCCAATAGATTGGCTACCAATAATTGGAATTCACTTACTATTTTTTTCTAGCATCACTCTTTCAAATTCCTTAAAACAGGTTGACTGGCATTATCTGAAAAAATCTCTGCCATGGATACTGCCAGCAAAAATTATTGGTGTGATAGGTCTTTTAAGTCTTCCACCAAATGTAATGACTGTAATTGTGTATTTAATTACAATACTTTATTCATTAACTTGGATAAATAATAGTCAAATAATTTCTAAAAAGACTTGGATAAATAATTTACTTTTATTTTTTGGTGGTTATTTATCCGGTACTTCCTTAATGGGAGGAGCCCTTCTAGTTGCAGTTTACATGAGCCATATAGATTTGATGAAACTAAGAAATACTTTATTTGTTTTATGGTTTTTTCTAGTTTCAATAAAGATGGCAGCCTTTGTAGCTGTTGGCGTATATATAGATTGGCGTTTTTCTTTAATGCTAATTCCAGTGGCTGCTCTAGGTCATTTTATTGGACTTAGAATGCATGAACGAATGATTAAAAGTGATGCAAAATTTAAGCGCTGGATGGGCGGTGTGCTTATATTGGTTTGTATGGTTGGACTGGTGAAAGTTATAGTCCTTTAATCAATTTTTTTTGACTACTGTTCAAGTTTAGTTAATGGTATTTCAGTAGTACTTTTAATTTCTTCGATTGCAAAATTTGAAGTAACTTTAAGAAATTGAACTTTTTCAATTAAATTTTTATAGAATGCATCGTAACTCTCGATGTCACTTACCACAACTTTAAGAAGATAATCTGTCTCACCACTCATCCGATAGCACTCTATAACTTCAGGTATATCTTGAATAGTTTTGGAGAAAATACTAATTCTTTCTTGATTATGGTTGTTGACTTTGATAGAAACCATTGCGGTTACGTTGGCACCAACTCTTTTTCGATCTACCAGTGAGACTGTTTTATTAATATAACCATTATTTTTTAATTGATTAATTCTTTTCCAGCATGGAGTGGTTGATAAGTGAACTTCTTTTGAAAGCTCCTGAATCGTTAGTTCTGCATTGTGCTGGAGAAGTTCTAATAATTTAATGTCAATAGTATCCATAATTTTATCTGTTATTCATATTATTTAAAATAATATACTATATTTATAGATATATTTATAATATTAATCTTTTTTATATATTAATTTTTAAGAATATAGAATATTTTACTATAATTTGGCACATTATATAAATTACTTAAAAAGATGTATCAATACAGCGCACAAGATAAGCAGTTTTTAGTTGAGCGAGTCGATCAATTTGAAAAGCAATTAAAGCGGCATTTGTCTGGTGAGTTAGATGAAGCTAAATTCAGAAGCTTAAGGCTTAGGAATGGACTTTATATGGAGCTTCATGCTCATATGCTTAGGGTTGCTATACCATACGGAACCCTTAGCTCTGAACAGCTCAGAGCGCTTGCTGATGTTGCCGATAAGTATGACCGTGGTTTTGGGCACTTTACAACGCGACAAAATATCCAGTTTAATTGGATACAGCTCCCTGAGATTGCCAATTTGCTGCGTGATTTAATAGATGCTGGACTCCATGCAATTCAAACAAGTGGAAAGGCCACAAGGAATATCACTGCTGACCCCTTGTCGGGTTTAACTGAAGGAGAGATTGAAGATGCGAGGCCATACTGTGAGCTGATTAGGCGATGGTTTAACCTGCATCCTGAATTCTCATGGCTGCCAGGGAAGTTTAAGATTGCCATTAATGGTGCCAAGCTTGATGAAACTGCATTGAGAATTCATGACCTAGGATTAAGGTTGGTTCGAAATGAAAAAGGAGAGCTAGGTTTTCGCGTTTTTGTGGGCGGCGGCTTAGGGGCAGCAGCTATGGTTGGTGCTGAAACAGCAGCCTTTGTTCCAGTTGTTGACATATTAAGCTACCTAGAATCATCACTAAGAATATACAATCTAAAGGGGCGCAGAGATCATCAAAAGAAACTTCGCATTAAGTTCCTTGTTCGAGAATTAGGCGCAAATGAGTTTTCACGACTAGTGGATGAAGACTGGCAACAAACCAAAAATGATCCTGAACTGAAATTAAATCTAAATGAATTAGAGAGTTTAAAGAAAGACTTTGCTTTGCCCATTGAACCTATTAATCTTGATCGTTTCAAAGAAACAGTCAACTTTAATTACAGTATTTGGAAGAAAAACAATGTCCGAATCCACAAAGTATCTGGTTACAGCATCGTCAATATCTCTCTTACTAAGCTGGGTTCAGCTCCTGGAGATGCAACATCAGAGCAGATGAGAATTCTTGCAACACTAGCTGACCAGTTCAGCTCGGGTGAGATTAGGACAACCAAAAGGCAAACCATCGTGTTTCCTTATGTTCGAATGGACCAAGTATTTGACCTTTGGAAATCATTAGAGGAGTATGACCTTTCAAGCCCTCACCAAGGAACACTGGCTCAGATTGTTGCCTGCCCCGGAAGAGATTACTGTGATTTAGCAAAGGCGGTCTCTATTCCAATAGCAACAAGGGTTCAAGAGCGTTTTAATGATATGAATAAGCTACTAGATATTGGAGATTTAAATATCAATATTTCTGGCTGTGAGAATTCATGTGCCCACCACCATATCGCTGATATTGGTCTTTTGGGTATGCAAAAAAATGGTGAAGAGTACTATCAAATTACCCTGGCTGGAGAAACACTTCGTGAGACTAATATTGGTAAAAAGTTAGGTCCATCTGTAAGCGGAGAAACAATTGTTGACGCTGTTGAAGATATTGTCAATGTTTATATAGACAATCGGCAGCAGGAGGAAAAATTTACTGATGTTTTTAAGCGGATCGGTATCACACCTTTTAAGGAGAAGGTTTATGGATGAAATTAAAAACCCTATCAATCTAATTAATAAAGAATATAAAACGATTAATCTTGTTACATTTGAAGAGTGGCTAGAAGATAGTGACAAATTATCGAAGCTTGGTATTGGTGTTATATTAGACCCTTCTAATGATGTTGGTTTAATAAAAGAGAGTCTTGATTCAATTGAATTAATTGTTTTAGATTTTAGAAACTTTGATGATGGAAGGGGCTACTCTCAAGCTTATTTTTTGAGCAAAAGGTGGAAGTTCAAAGGAGAGATTGTTGGCATCAATGCCCATCTTGATCAACTACAGTTTATGATCAGGTCTGGCATTACAAGTTATCAGTTACTCGAGTCTTATAAAGGTTTTAATGAGGAAGATTACTCTAGCGGATTTAGTATTTGCTACCAAGCTGCAGCCAACAACAGCGGCCTTAACTTAAAGTATTAGTATGAAGGATAAAAAATCTAGATCTATAGGAAAATCAATCTCTTGGAGGGTTCTAGCGTCATGTGATACAGTTTTAATCTCATACATAATCACAGGAAGCTTTGCTATTGCTGCATCTATAGGGTCTATAGAGGTTTTGACTAAAATGATTCTTTACTACTTTCATGAAAGGGCTTGGAATAGATTTGAATTTGGAAGAAATTAAAGCACTATTGCTCAGTAATTTAAAAGAATAATTTAAGAGTATAATAACACCGTTTTTTAATAGAAAATGTTGCTAAATTAAGGAAAGAATTTATGTCAGTAATGACCGAAAAAGTCACACACGTCCACCATTGGAACGATAGCTTATTTAGTTTTCGAACTACTAGAGATCCTGGCTATAGATTTAAAAATGGTCATTTCACTATGATTGGACTTCCATCTGATGAGCGACCTTTAATGAGAGCCTACAGTATTACAAGCTCTAATCATGAGGAAGAGCTTGAATTCTTCAGCATCAAAGTTCAGGACGGAGCGCTAACCTCAAAGCTACAAAACCTTCAGGTTGGTGACGAGGTTCTGGTCGGAAAGCGCTCAACAGGAACACTGGTTCCCGATAACATGCTGCCTGGACGCTTCCTCTACTTATTGGCTACTGGAACTGGGCTTGCTCCCTTTATGAGCATCATCAAGGACCCAGAAATTTATGATCAATTTGAACGCATTATTTTGGCTCATGGTGTTCGAGAAGTTTCAGAGCTAGCATATTCTGACTTCATTGAAAATGTCCTTCCAAATGATGAGTACTTGGGAGAAATGGTTCGTGAAAAACTCGTTTATTATCCAACTGTAACTCGTGAACCATACAAGAACAATGGACGTCTGACAACACTTATGGAGTGCGGCAAGTTGTTTTTAGATTTGGATCAGCCCCATCCTACATTAGAAGATGATCGCTTTATGATGTGTGGTAGCCCAAGCATGCTGAAAGATTTAGTTGCCATATTAGAGTCAAAGGGCTTTATTGAGGCGCGTAACGTTAATCCAGGTCACTTTGTAATTGAACGTGCCTTTGTAGAATCTTAAATTTACATTAGCCTATCAGTTGCTATCATTCCTAACTATTAAATCTCGCGAATGACATAGTCAGTTGTTGTTTTTCATTCATAGTCAATCAAAAAACCCAGTTATATTTAGTTTAAAATTACTCAATATATGAATGAGAATTTTTTAGTCCTTTTAGGCTTAGGAAATACTGCAAAAGCTGAAGGCAAATCTTTAGTAGGGCAAATAGATGCAGTCTTGCCCCAAACGCAATGTACCCAGTGTGACTTTGATGGATGCAAGCCTTATGCTGAAGCAATTGCAGCGGGAGAAGCTGAAATAAATCAGTGCCCACCAGGAGGTCAGGATGGAATTAACGCCCTTGCAGAACTTCTGGGCCATAAAGCGTTGCCATTAAACGAAGCCCATGGTGAGACCAAGCCGCGGCGAATAGCTGTGGTTGATGAAAAAGTCTGTATTGGCTGCACTTTATGCATTAAAGTCTGTCCAGTGGATGCTTTTGTAGGTTCATCAAAGATAATGACGCAGGTGATTGCAGAAGAATGCACAGGCTGCGATTTATGCTTACCCGTTTGTCCAGTTGACTGTATTGATATGGTTGAGTCTAAATCAATTGAAGAGCGCGCTTCTACTAAGCAGAATGAAAGTTTAAATAATAGACAAGTTCAAGAGAGGGCAATCAGAGACAATTGGAGAAGTAGATTTGAGTTCCATCAATTACGTATAGAGAGAAACAAACAAGAAAGGGATGAACTATTAAAATCAAAAATGATCGCCTTAAAAGAAAAAATGGCGAAAGATAAATCTCAAAAAGAAAAAATTGATGCAGCAATCAGTCTAGTTAATGCCTCAAAGGTAGACAATGAAGCTAAGTGACTTTGATTTTGACTTACCAAAGTCTTTAATTGCTCAATACCCTAGTTCAAGTAGGACTGATTCACGGCTACTAGTGCTAAGAGATATAGTTGTTGACTCTACTTTTTCTCAATTGGGTAATTTTCTCAAACCAAATGACTTACTAGTTCTTAATGATACAAAAGTTATAGCGGCTCGATTATTTGGAAATAAAGATTCTGGAGGTAAAGTTGAAGTTCTAGTTGAGCGATTAATTAATGATCATGAAGCGTTAGTAATGATTAAGTCAAGTAGATCTCCAAAAATTGGAAGTTATGTAATCCTTGAAAATAAAAGCCGCTTCAAGATATGTGATAAAACTGATGGTATTTATAAGGTTGACTTTGAGTTAAATTCTATTCTAAATGTGCTTAATGAAATTGGGCATATCCCTTTGCCACCATACATTAATAGAGAGGATTCTAAAGAAGACCAGAGTCGGTATCAGACAGTATATGCTAAAAATAATGGTGCAGTTGCAGCCCCTACTGCAGGACTTCATTTTGATGAGATGTTGTTATCCAACCTTGAAAATCAAGGTATCAGTCATACATTTGTAACTTTACATGTTGGAGCGGGAACTTTTCAGCCCGTTAAGGTTGAGGATATTGAGAGTCATAAAATGCACAGTGAGTATTATGAAATTTCTACTGAAACAATCAATAAGATTGAGCAAGCAAAGGCGCTTGGTGGGAGAATAATTGCAGTTGGCACCACAGCTGTAAGGGCCTTAGAGTCGGCTTCAGTTAATGGAAGGCTAAAGCATCATATGGGAGATACAGATATTTTTATTTACCCAGGATTTAAGTTTCAAATAGTAGATGCTATGATTACAAATTTTCATTTACCAAAATCTTCACTCTTAATGTTGGTGAGTGCTTTTATAGGCTTTGAGGAAATGTTTGTGACTTATAACCATGCAATTAAAGAAAAATATCGTTTTTTTAGCTATGGCGATGCAATGCTTTTGGAGAAAAAATCAGAGTGATTTAATAGAGAGATGTTTTGAAAGCAAAAAAATTAAGAAAGCTAAGATTGGTAAAAGTAAAAAGCCGGTTTTAATTGAGGTTACCTCAGCAATAAGGCCTACAAATAATGGGCCAAGTAGCATGCCTCCATATCCAAGCGTCGCAATGCTCGCAATTGCAGTTCCCTGAGATATTTTTTTATCTTTACCAGCACGAGAAAACGCTAGAGGAATAATAACAGCAATGCCCAGCCCTATTAGGCCAAAACCAATCACTAATGGTACGAGTGACTCAAATATTAGTACAATTAAAGAGCCTACTAAAGCAACTAATCCGGAATAACGCGCTGTTTTAGAAGCGCCAAACTTTAATGCAATTTTGTCACCCATAAGTCTCATTACAAACATACAAACAGAAAAAACAGTAAATCCTATAGCCGCACTGCCATTCGAAAGATCTGCAACACTTCTAAGAAAAATAGCACTCCAATCTGCGACCATACCCTCTCCTAATGAGGCAAAAAAAGTAATGAGAGCGACAGGAAGCAAAGCTCCTTTTGGAATTGAGATAAATGGATCTTTACTGTCTTTTTCTTTCTTTTTAGAGTTGAAAGGGATAGTTACAACAGTAAGCATAACCAAGAAAATTATAATTGAAGTAATTGTAAAATGCACTGGCATTCCAATTTTATAGTAAGCAGTCAATACTCCTGAACCTGCACCAAGGCCAGCTCCCAAGCTCCACATTGCATGAAAAGACGACATTAATGGATGATTATTTTTACGCTCAACCTCCGCAGCCCAGGCGTTCATGGCTACATCATCACCTCCATGGATTGCTCCAAAGAAAATGATCGCTGCTACAAGCATCCATATTGAGTTTGCAAAAGCTATAAAGATAAGTGTAAGAGGTATTAATAGGCAAGTGGTTCTTTTTGTTACAGTTGAGGCCCCATAACGATCTGCAGCTCTCCCAAAGACTGAAAATGCGACAATAGCTGATAAACCTAGGAGAAATATTAATAAACCTAAAGCAGCAGGAGATAAGTTATGAAAATCTGAAATTTCTGGAATTCGAGATGCCCATGTTCCAAATACAACACCGTTAATAGCAAAAATTACTGAAACTGCAAACCTACTATTTCTAATCACTTTTATTTAATCGACTGAAAAAAATACATTATATGTTTAGAGAGCTTCAAGCAAAGTTTGTCCCATTAATGCTGGAGTCGGCGCAACACTTACTCCGGCATTTTCTAGTGCTTGAATTTTACTTTTAGCATCCCCAGACCCACCACTTATTACTGCGCCTGCATGACCCATTCTTTTTCCTTTAGGAGCGGTAAGTCCAGCAATATATGATATAACAGGTTTAGAAATATTTGACTTAATATACTCCGCAGCCTCTTCTTCAGCATTTCCACCAATCTCACCGACCATGACAATTGAATGCGTGTCATCATCTTTTTCAAACAATTTAAGGCAGTCAATAAAATTCATTCCTTGAACAGGGTCACCGCCAATACCAATACAAGTACTTTGACCAAGTCCTGCTAGAGTAGTTTGGTGAACCGCTTCATAGGTTAACGTTCCTGAACGAGAGACAATTCCAACTGAACCACTCTTATGAATATTACCCGGCATAATGCCAAGTTTGCATTCATCTGGAGTTATTAACCCTGGGCAGTTTGGTCCGATTAATGTTGATTTACTGCCTGTGATAATGGCTTTAATTTTAATCATATCTTGCACAGGAATGCCCTCAGTTATGCATGCAATTATGGGCATCTCAGCTTCAATCGCCTCGACTATAGAGGCAAATGCAAACCTCGGCGGCACATAAATCATTGTGGCATTAGCTCCTGTTTCAGCCATAGCCTGTGCAACAGAATTAAAAACTGGTTTTTCTAAGTGGGTTTGTCCACCTTTTCCGGGTGTTACGCCACCGACAAATTTTGTTCCATAAGCAATGGATTGTTCAGAATGAAACGTACCTTGTTTGCCAGTAAAACCTTGACAGATTACTTTGGTATCTTTGTTTATTAGTACACTCATTTGGCCATCTCCACAGCTTGTTTAGCAGCCTTAGTTAAGTCAGCCTCAGTAATAATATTAAAGTTACTTTTATTAAGAATTTGAAGGCCTTCTTGTGCATTTGTTCCTTCGAGTCTTACAATAATTGGAAGCGTTAATCCTACTTTCTCTATTGCTTGTAAAATACCATTTGCAATAAGATCACAGCGCACTATACCACCAAAAATATTTACTAAAATAGATTTAACATTTTCTTCACTTTGAATTATTTCAAAAGCTATTGCTACTCTATCAGCAGTTGTGCCTCCGCCTACATCTAAAAAGTTAGCTGGTGATCCACCATGATATTCTATCAAATCCATCGTCGCCATTGCTAATCCAGCACCATTCACCATGCAGCCAACAGAGCCATCTAGAGAGATGTAATTTAATTGATGTTTGCTAGCACTTCTTTCTTTTTCATCTTCTTGTGCAATATCTCTTAGACTGGCAATTGATTCATTTCTATAGAGTGCATTATCATCAAAATCAATTTTACCATCAAGAGCCATGATCTCATTTTGACCAGTAATAATAAGTGGGTTTATTTCAATAAGGTTGGCATCATGCTCTGTAAAAATAGCATAAAGCCCAATAAGCGCCGACGCAAACTCATCATGAAGAGATAAATCTAGCCCAAGTTTTTTAGCAACATCGGTGCATTCATCGATTGATAATTTACCTAGAGGATCAATTTTTTGTTTAATGATTTTATCAGGCGTCTCTGAGGCAACTTTTTCGATATCCATACCGCCTTCTGTTGAAGCAAGAATTGTGATTTTTTCAGAAGCACGATCAACAAGAAGTCCCAAGTACAATTCTTTAGAAATATCTTGACCAGCTTCAATAATGACTTCATTGATAGGTTGACCATTTGCATCAGTTTGAGGTGTGATTAAATTAGTGCCTATTAATTTTTTACTAGCATCAACTGCATCCTGCACATTGCTGCATACAATAACGCCTCCACCTTTTCCCCTGCCTCCAGCATGAACTTGAGCTTTAACAACCCAAATAGAGCCACCAAGTTTCTCACAAGCAGATTCAGTTTCGTTACTATTTGAAACAACAATAAATTCAGGAACTTTAATATTATGTTTCTTAAATAAGCCTTTTGCCTGGTGTTCATGTATATGCATATAATTAAAATATTAGGGTTAAAATATGTGGAAGGGTATTTTAACATTCTTCGTTTGTAGTCTTTATTTCAAATTTTTAAATTATGAATATATTTCTTTTGTAACTTATTAAAATATTCATTTTAAATCTATGTATTTTTTCTCTTAAAATTTTAGGATCATAATAATATGAATTACAGCACTAGCCAGTTTAAAAATGGTTTGAAATTGATTCTCGATGGAAATCCATGTTCAATTGTCAATAATGAAATTGTAAAACCGGGCAAAGGGCAAGCCTTTAACAGAGTTAAATTTAAAGATCTTATTACAGGTAAAACTCTTGAGAAGACATATAAATCAGGTGAATCACTTGAGGGCGCTGATGTTATGGAGTTAGAAATGCAGTATCTTTATAGCGATGGTGAAAAATGGCATTTTATGGAGCCTGAATCATTTGAGCAGTTTGATTTGAGTGAAGAGTCAATGGGCAGTGCCATAGACTATTTAGTGGAGCAAGATATTTGCATTGTGACCTTATGGAATAATAATCCAATTACAGTCGTTCCTCCAATTCAAGTTATATTAGAAGTGATTGATACAGACCCTGGTCTTAAAGGAGATACAGCTGGAACTGGTGGCAAGCCAGCAACCTTAAATACAGGTGTGGTCGTTCAGGTTCCTTTGTTTGTTGGTATTGGAGATAAGGTCAAAGTTGATACTAGAACAAATGAGTATTCAGGTCGCGCCTAATATAGGCTGACATGTCCAAAGTAAAAAAAAATCTAGTTCATTATCAAGATTTAATCATAAAAATTAGAGAATTTTTTTATTCTCGTAAGGTCACTGAAGTAAAAACTCCTTCCCTTTTGTGCTCTCCTACAACCGATGTCTATATTGATAGCATTGCAGTGAAAGTTAATCGGGATATCTCTAGGCCAACTGATCGATATTTACATACATCGCCTGAGTTAGAAATGAAGCGACTTTTATCCAAAGGAAGCGGAGATATATTTCAAATTTGCCAAGTATATAGAGATAATGAATACGGGATTAATAACTCTAACGAATTTACAATGCTGGAGTTCTACCGTATTGATTTCGATATGCATTCTTTGGTTGACGAAATTATAGATTTACTAAAAATGCTTGGGAAGACCGACGCTGTAATTAAAATATCATACGCACAAGCTTTTTTTGAGTATGGCAATATTGATATATTAAATGCTGATCTGAAGGATCTAAAGAACATTGCAAATTCATTAGGTTTAAACTCAGATTATGACTGGGTTGAGGATCTTCAAACCCTTCTTTTTGTGCATCTCATTGAGCCAAAGATAAGTCAAATTCCTATTTGCTTTATTTATGATTACCCTAAAGAGCAGTCAGCACTTGCAAAAATTGATGGCCCTATCGCCCATCGCTTTGAGTTGTATATAAATGGTATTGAAATTGCTAATGGTTATGAAGAAATACAATCTGCTGATGAATATCGAGATCGATTTAATAACGAGTTATATAAAAGAAAAATGATTGAAAAGAAAAAGTTACTAGTTGATGAGGAGTTTTTGAGGGATATAAAAGCCGGCCTTCCGAATTGTTCTGGGGTAGCTATTGGAATTGAAAGATTATTTTCTTCAATAAGTTTATAATTATTGTATCGACTAGCAACGGTTTTTTATAAAAAACTTTGGAAAAATTAGATAAACCTTTCTGGAAAAATAAAACTTTATCTCAGATGAGTTCTAAGGAGTGGGAGTCACTTTGTGATGGTTGTGGAAGATGCTGCTTGCATAAGCTGGAAGATGAGGATTCTGGAAAGGTCTACTTTACAGATGTCGCCTGTCATTATTTAGATGAAGAGGAGTGCTCTTGTCCACACTATGACAACCGTCAGAAATATGTTCCAGACTGCTTAAGTATTAAGCCAGATTGGGGAAAAAAGTTTAATTGGCTTCCAAGTACATGCGCATATCGACTACTATACGAAGGGAAAGAGTTGCCTGTTTGGCACCCGCTAATAAGTGGGGATAAGAATAGTGTTCATTTGGCAGGTATTTCTGTAAGAGGAAGAACGTATAGAGATAATGAAGTTTCAAAAGATCTTTTATTTGAACATATTATAAATTGGGTGGATTAAATGAAAAAATTAACCATATTAATGCTTAGTGTGTTTGTATTTTCTAATGTATTTGCAAATGAATGGCCACATCAAAATATTTCTAATGCAGAATTTGCGACAGAGATTGTAGACAGAGAGCCCTTTAATATTGTTGGAGAGCTTGACAATTCTTTGGGTAAAATCTATTTTTTTACAAACATTCGTAATCTTCAAGGTACAACTGTTAAGCATCGCTGGATATATAATAATAAAGTGATGGCCGATGTTATTTTTGATATTAAAGGTCCTCGTTGGAGGGTTTGGTCATCAAAAAATCTTTGGCATACCTGGACAGGAAAATGGATAGTTGAAGTCGTTACTTCTGAAAATGAAGTGCTTTATAAAAAAGAATTTAACTACATAGAAAAATAATGAATAAAGTCGTATTAGCATACTCGGGTGGATTAGATACTAGCATTATTGCTAAATGGTTACAGGAAACATATGATTGTGAAGTAGTAACCTTTACAGCAGATATTGGTCAGGGTGAAGAAGTTGAACCAGCTCGTCTTAAAGCTAAAGCCATGGGGATAAAAGAAATTTATATCGAAGATTTACGTGAAGAGTTTGCGCGTGATTTTGTTTTTCCAATGTTTCGAGCAAATGCTATTTATGAAGGGGAATATCTTTTAGGTACGTCTATTGCACGACCTTTAATCTCTAAGCGGTTGGTTGAAATTGCCAAAGAGGTTGGTGCAGATGCAATCTCTCATGGAGCAACAGGAAAAGGCAATGATCAAGTAAGGTTTGAGCTAAGTGCCTATGCTATGAATGCAGAAATTAAAATTATTGCACCTTGGCGTGAATGGAATCTATCTTCTCGTGAGAGCTTAATGCAATATGCTGAAGAGCATAATATTGAAGTAGACTATAAAAAACAATCAAAGAAATCACCATACTCAATGGACGCTAATCTACTTCATATTTCTTATGAGGGTGACTTACTTGAGGATCCATGGCAGGAAGCAGAAGATGAAATGTGGCGCTGGACAGTCTCCCCTGAAGAGGCTCCAGATCGCGCTGAATATATTGAGTTAACTTATGAAAAAGGTGACATCATTGCTATTAATGGTGAGTCAATGTCGCCAGCTCAAGTTATGGAAGCACTCAACAAACTAGGTGGTGCGCATGGGATTGGTAGGCTTGATATTGTAGAGAATCGTTTTGTTGGAATGAAATCTCGTGGATGTTATGAAACACCTGCTGGTACGATTATGTTAAGAGCTCATCGTGCTATCGAATCACTTACTTTAGATAGAGAAGCTGCACATCTTAAAGATGAGTTAATGCCAAAGTACGCCAAGCTTATTTATAATGGTTTTTGGTTTGCACCAGAGCGTGAAATGCTGCAAGCAGCAATTGATGCCTCGCAAGAAAATGTTAGTGGAGTAGTTAGGCTGAAACTATACAAAGGTAATACCTCAGTAGTTGGGCGTAAATCAGATAATAGCTTATTTAGTGAAAAAATTGCAACCTTTGAAGATGATGGTGGAGCATACGATCAGAAAGATGCTGAGGGCTTCATCAAACTTAATGCGCTTCGATTGAGACTAAAGTCACTCCAATAGTGATAAAAATTGGCATCCTGTCAGATACTCATGGAGCAATTCATCCAGGAGTAATAGACCTTATGAATGATTGTGACTTTGTCATTCATGCAGGGGATATCATAGAGGAAAGTTCTTTGTCTGCATTAAACCCAAGGCAAAAAATGATTGCCGTAAAGGGTAACAATGATCAGCATATATCTTCTTTTGGTGAGGTTGAGTTAGTAGAGTTTCCTGGAGGCAGCATAGCAATAGAGCATGGCCATTTACATGGACATGTTCAGCCAAGTCATGATTCTTTGAGGGCCGCTTACCCAGATTCAAGGGTCATCATATATGGGCATACTCATAAACAAGTTATTGATAATCAGCAAACTCCTTGGGTTATAAACCCAGGCTCTGCTGGAAAGATCCGAAATTATGGGGCTGCGAGATGTCTAACGCTGACTATTGAAAGTCAAAAAGAATGGAATATTGAGCAGCACATCTATGACGATATTTTTTAAAAATTAACTATGTTTATATTTAATCTAACTTTCCACCCTCAATGATTTCATCAGCAGTTGCTTCACGAATTGATAAAATTTCTACATAAAAAATAATATCTTTGCCCGCAAGAGGATGATTGCCATCAATTGTGAGCTTTCCATCTTCAATACTTGAAACTATGAAATCTTTTGTGCCACCTTTATCATTTTGCATAGTAACAGATGCTCCAATAAATCTATATTCCATTGGAACATTATTGATATCATCTGTAAAAATTAGTTCATCAGCCTTTTTTCCAAAGGCATCTTCTGCTTTCAGTAAAATCTCTACTTCATCACCAACACATTTGCCTTCAAGCTCTTTGGTTACCTGGTTGAACAATAATGAATTATCACCCTGAACATACCCTAATGGCTCTTCGACCTGCTCTATAACTTCACCATTAGATTGATCTATGATTCTATAAGTTAGTTCAACAAATTTGTTTATGGAGATTGTTTCGCTCATATTTTTAATAGTGTAATAGATTGAATAGTCAGATACTAATTCAATAATTTAAAGAAGTATTAAAAAATAGTTGCACCAAATATTTTGACTTCAGAGTCCTGAATGCCTAGAACAAGTCGACCTAAAAATTCTCCAGGAACTTCATCACTAGTTTGCTTATATAGAATTGAAACATGTTCGCCTCTTCTAAGGCAGCCTAAGAACTCTCTTTCAACAGATAAACTTGATAACATTTTATTTTTTGTCCACTGCTTTCCCATTTCAATCTCATTTGCACCCATCAACATTTCTTTTGAAAAGTGTTTAATAAAGCCTAGGTAATCTCGTTTATTCGATGATGCAACTAACTCATCCATCAATGGATCTGCAATTTCAAGTATTTCTTCGTTAGTTTTCTCAAGAAGATTCATTTAGTTCACCTAGTAGTTTTTAAGTTTGGGTTGTATGATAATCTAATAGCATTATTATTGGGGCCTCAAATTGAGACCCCAGTTCTAGATGCTTTAAATCTGATTAATCAACTATATGATAAAGGGGTGCTTTTTCCATAGTCCATTTAGCAGTTTTTGGATCACGTCTAGAAACAGTTAGGCAATGCCAGTTCTCATCATCTAGTTTCATGTGATCGCCTCTATAGTAATAACCTGGCCAGCGTGTTTCTTCACGAAATAATGTATGCTGTGCAACACATTCTGAAGTAATTGTACGATGTTTTAATTCCCATCCACGCATAAGCTGATGAAGATCTTCAGCACCTATATGTTCAAGATCTTCTTGCAATATTTCTAAGAGCTCAATACATTTAGTAAGTAGGTTTCCATTCGTCATATAGTTAACACCAATACCACCACAATATTCATCCATAATTTTCTCAAGGCGTTGGAGCCCTTGAATAGGTAATATATAGCTTGGCGACACTGTACCAGCAGTAATTTCATTACGACCTACTGTATAGTTTTCTAATGGCTTATAAATAATCTCTTTCAGATCATCACACTGTTTATTACTAACTTGAATCTTATCATCACCCATATCTTGGATATATTTAACGGCTGCTTTTGCAGCTATCCTGCCTTCAGTAAACGAGCCTGAAGAAAATTTATGGGCAGTTCCACCAACAGTATCACCAGCACCAAAGAGGCCTTCAACAGTTAGCATTCGGTTGTATCCCCAGAAATACTCAGGCGGGGAAATATCTTCAGGACCACTGACCCATGCACCAGAACAAGTAGCATGAGAGCCCATTACGTAGGGTTCAGATGTAGTTAGTTCAGGATTAGTATATTTAGGATCAATGTTTTGAGAGGCCCAAACAACTGCTTGACCGACAGTCATTCCTAGGAAGTTTTCCCATCCAATTACTTCTAGATGCGGGTCTTGAAAGGCTTCCATGGTGACCATGTGAATTGGTCCTCTACCAGCTTTAACTTCTTCTATAAACGCATGGTTTCGTAGACATGTAGGCGTCGGCGTGTGATCAATATATTCACCAACCATAGCTTTAGTATGTTCATACCATTTAGATTCGTACTCTTCACCGTAAGTATTTTGAGTATATGTTTTGAGGTGGAGAAAATATGCACCCACTGGCCCATAACCATCTTTAAATCGCGTTAACACAATTCGGTTTTCCATTTGTGTCATCTTAGCGCCTACCTGAATTGGAAGGGCATAGGCTGAACCACTGCTCCACGGAGCATACCAAGTCCTTCCCATTCCTTCACCTACTGAACGAGGCTTAAAGATATGAGAGGCACCACCTGCTCCTACAATTACTGCTTTGGCACGGAAAACATGATAATCACCAGTACGGCAATTAAAGCCAACTGCTCCACCAACTCTATTTTCCTTAGCCTCATCCATTAAAAGATGCGTAATCATAATTCGGTTATAAATTTTGTCTACTGACTTGCGCGCCGCTTCTGCAACGATAGGTTTGTAGCTTTCACCGTGAATCATTATTTGCCATTTACCTTCGCGCTGGTAACGACCAGTCTCTTCATTTCTCATAATGGGTAGGCCCCATTCTTCAAATTTGTGAACGGCAGAGTCAACATGTCGAGCCATATCAAAAGCAAGGTCCTCACGAACTAATCCCATCAAATCATTACGTGCATATCGAACATGGTCTTCGGGTTGGTTTTCATCCCACTGCATTCCCATATAGCAGTTGATCGCATAAAGGCCTTGAGCTACTGCACCACTTCGATCAATGTTTGCCTTTTCGGCACATATAATTCTCATATCACGGCCCCAATATCTAGCCTCATAAGAAGCACCAGTTCCAGCCATACCTCCACCAACAACTAATATATCGCAGTCTTCCCAAACAGTTTTTCTCTTAGCCATTAGTAGTAAACTCCCTCTTTTAGCTTATCTTTATTTATTACGGGTAATCCAGTTTCAATGTTAAGAGCATCTGGCTCAAAACATAAAAGTTGTGAATCAAGTGCTGCTTGATCAGGAACTTCTAAGTCCGCAAGTTTTGGAATTTTTTCACCCCATGGTTGCGTCGTAATTGGGGAAACAAAGTTTTTCTCACGACCATCTCTAAATTTAATTTTCCAAGAGATAGTTCCTTTTTCTTCTTCACGAAGAACTCTTACGCTATGGCCCATTGGAGCAAAGTCAGCATAACCTCTTACATCAATTGCATTTTGAGGGCATGCTTTAACACACGAGTAACACTCCCAGCAAAAGTTTGGCTCAATATTGACTGCACGTCGAATAGTCTTGTCAATGTGCATAATGTCAGATGGACAGATATCTACACAGTGTCCACAGCCATCGCATCTAGTCATGTATACAAAAGTTGGCATAATATTTTCTCCGAAAATTAGTTATTATTAGTAATGTCTTGGCGCTTCGCGCTTAATTCCAAGGCCAAATTTCTCTGGCATGTCAGCAGGCTCTGGAAGGTTCTCTCTTGAACCATCAGCTTTAGTAACTCGTTTTTGAAAAGCTGCAGCAGGCTTATAAAACATGTGGGCAAATTTTGACCATAAGACGCCACCAAATAGAACAGTGCTAGCCCCAATGAATAGCCCAAAAAATAGAGTTTGCCAGATATTAATTCCATTGGACTGCATATAAGACCATAGGAGTGCAAAAGTAGCCATAGCTAGGAGCGATAGAACAAATAAGTCTGCCCTAATTACTCTGTACCACTTATTACCTTCAGCCGCAACATCAACTCTTATAAAGAACCAAAACCAATAACCACCAACACAAAGCATAGCTGCACCTAAATGCCATGCTAATGGCCAAATTGAAGGAGTCATTGTGTTGGGAGTTGAGTAAGAAAAAATCATTACAACCGTCGCAACGACAAAAATTATAAATCCATACATTGTTAGAAGGTGAGCCAATCTTCTTCTAGTACTGCAAAACTCTGACGAAGTTAAGATTTCATTAGTTGCAGTTTTAAAAGCAATAGAAACTTTTTCTCCAGAGCCTACATTTCTGGTTGCAGATTTTTTTGCTTTAACTGAGTTGTTGAAGAAATATTTAGCACTCTTTTTATGAACCACATCAAAAAGCGTTGCACCTATAACAAGAACAAACATTGCAATTACATAAGTTTGCATTACAGAAGATGGAATAAATGCTGAAATTTCAGAAAATGGGTTAATAGATATCATATTATATTTTTCCTTTTTTTTGTTGTATTATGGAGGCCCTTATCCATAATAAATTCACTATATTTCCGAGCATGAGATTGTAGAATATTTGCGCATTTGTAATTCAATTTTTATAGAACCAGAAAACTCATAACTAATAGACCAGAATTGTTGATTAAATTCAATTTCATCTTCATCTATTTCGCAGAATGCCCTTTAAGTTCAACTTTTACTTTGTCACTTTCTTTAATTTCAGAATAGTACTTACGAAGAATTTCGACAACTTCAGGTCTTGAAAAATTATCAGGAACTTCTAGGTTTTCACTAAGAAGATGTCTTAATTTAGAGCCTGAAAGCATTAGCCTGTCTTCCTGCTCATGTGGGCAAGTTTTCATGCTTGACATTCCAGCACATTTTTCACACCAAAATGTCCAATCAATCTTTAAGGGCTTAGTAACCAGACCATTGTCAATTTCATCAAAAATATTGTGAGCATCAAATGGTCCATAATAATCTCCAACACCCGCATGATCACGTCCTACTATAAGATGAGAGCACCCATAATTTTGTCTGAATAGTGCATGAAGTAATGCCTCCCTTGGGCCAGCGTATCTCATGTCCAATGGGTATCCAGATTGGAGAACAGTGTTATCTACAAAGTAATTTTCAATTAATGCTGAAATAGATTTAGACCGAACATCAGCAGGAATATCACCTGGTTTTAGTTCTCCTAAAGTTGAATGAATCATTACTCCATCGCATATTTCTATAGCAATTTTAGCTAGATACTCATGTGAGCGATGCATAGGGTTACGAGTTTGAAATGCAGCTATAGTAGACCATTCTTTTTTAACAAAGTATGCGCGTGTTTCAGAAGGTGTCATGTAAAGCTCGCCATATTGATTTGGGAATCCTCCATCTGATAAAACTTTTACAGCTCCAGCAAGATTGTATTTACCTTGTGCCATAACTAAGGCAACACCAGGATGTTTTATGTCGTTAGTCTTGAATACTTCATTGCACTCTAGCTCTTTGTCAATTAAGTATTTTTCAGAAATAAGCATTGTAGCGATAACTGCATTATTTTTTTCATACACAATAGCAACTTCTTGACCAACTTTTAAATCTTCATTATCAGTAGAAAGTGTTATTGGGATAGGCCAAAAAGTTCCATTATCCAGTACCATATTTTTACACACACTTAGCCAGTCAGCTTTACCCATGAAACCTTCAAGAGGAGTAAAACCACCAATACCAAGCATGATCAAATCACCAAACTCTCTTGATGAACAAGACAATTTATCCATTGAGTCTATTTTTTTCAGCTCTGAATTTAATGCATCTCCACTTAATGTGAGGATTTTGAGTTCATTGCTTGCGTGGGGCGGCACTAATTGAGACATAAATTAATTATTTGTTAAATAGTTTTAATAGATTTTTTAAACTCATATATATGAGTTATCAATATGTTATTATAGGTTTAATTGTTTAAATATGTCAATTAAAACTTGACCTATTTGGCAATCATTTGTTAGTATAAAAAGTATACATGAATTAATATATATCTTTTATTTTTTTTCTGATTAATTACACACTTCAATCGCTTTTTAAATTATTAAAATTGTGCCAATGATTCGTTCTGCATTAACAATATCGCTGCCAATTCTATTTGGTTTTGTACCTTTAGGAATTGCATTTGGTCTGCTGTTCCAGGAGCTCGGTTACCCATGGTATTTCGCATCCTTGATGGCCGTCTTTGTATATGCAGGAGCTGCTCAGTTTATGGCAATTGGACTTCTCTCTTCTGGAATAGGCTTATTAGAAATTGCAATTTCAACATTTTTCTTAAACTCAAGGCATATGTTCTATGGCCTTGCCTTCCTTCAAAGTTTTGGTAATTGGAATCTTAGAAAGTTATATTTAATATTTGGTCTAACGGATGAGACCTATGCGCTTATGACCACAATTAAGGTTCCTAAAAACTTTACTAAGGAGCGTTATTATTTCTTCATAACTTTATTTGCCCAATTATATTGGGTGCTGGGATGCACTATCGGTGCCTTAGCAGCCAATGCTTTGTCATTCAATACGAGTGGAATGGAGTTTGCAGCGACTGCTTTGTTTGTGGTTTTGCTTATTGAGCAGTGGGTGAAGGTGAAAAGGTTGCTACCGTTTGTCATCGCATTCATCGCCTCTGCTATTGCTTTATTATTTTTTATAAAACACATGCTTTTGGTTGCCATTATTCTTTCAATCGCATCAATAGTTTTATTTCGATTATTCAAAATACAGCCCAATGAATGAAATAAATTATCTTCTAGCTGCTATGCTTGTGATGACAGTGGCAACTTATATTACAAGGCTGACGCCATTTTTACTTTTTAGTAAAGGCCAAGAAAGCTCTTTATTTAATTACATTTCTAAAAGCACACCGCCAATGGTGATGACAATACTTGTAATTTATATGCTAAAGGATGTTGAGTACTTAACATTTGAAATTGTCTATACATTTATTGCATTACTAGTAACTACTGGACTTCATATTTATAAAAGAAATGCTCTGTTAAGTATTGTTAGCGGAACGATTGTTTATATGATCTTTGTTCAAACTTAGCGCAACTTAATAGTATTAAATATTACCTGAGATCTTTGAGTACATATGAAATACTATATAATCTGACACCCATTAATAAACGACTCATTTTAAACTTATAATCCTATGTTTCAATTAGCCAAAATTTTCCCTTTTATAGTATGGTTTAGACTGACCACTATAGAGACAATTAAGGCTGATTTTTTTGCAGGATTGACAGGTGCTATTATTGTCCTTCCTCAAAGTGTTGCCTTTGCAACAATTGCAGGAATGCCACCAGAATATGGCCTTTATACAGCGATGGTTATTCCTATAGTTGCTGCTCTTTTTGGCTCGTCTTTCCATTTAGTTTCTGGCCCGACCACAGCTATTTCAATTGTTGTTTTTGCAGCAGTCAGTAAGTATGCTGAACCTGGCAGTGCAGAATTTGTATCGCTAGCTTTGACGCTGACCTTTTTGGCGGGAGTGTACCAACTAGTTTTTGGACTTGCTAAATTTGGTATGTTGGTAAATTTTGTTTCACATAATGTTGTTATCGGTTTTACAGCTGGCGCAGCGCTATTGATTGCAAGCAGTCAAATCCCCTATATTGTAGGTATTGATATCCCCAGAGGAGAGGACTTTCTTAATACCTGGTTTGATATTTATACTGGAGTTGGGGAATTTAATATCTATCTTTTAATTGTTGGTCTTGGGACTTTAGTCACTGCGATAGTTGTTAAAATTTTAAAACCAAAATTTCCTAATTTGTTAATTGGCATGCTTGTTGGTGGGCTACTGGCTTTTTACTTGGGCGGCTTTACTGACAGCATAAAAACTGTCGGAGCAATGCCGGCTTACTTTCCTCCATTATCAACGCCTGACTTTTCGTTAAACTCATTAAAGGCGCTTGCACCAGAGGCATTTGCAATTGCACTTTTAGGTCTTATTGAAGCTTCATCGATTGGAAGGTCAATTGCTACTAAATCAAATCAAAGGATTAATGCGAATCAGGAGTTTATTGGTCAGGGGACATCAAATATTGTAGGAAGCTTTTTCTCAAGTTATGCCTCTTCGGGCTCTTTCACAAGGTCAGGTGTTAATTTTGAATCTGGAGCAAGAACGCCTTTATCTGCAATTCTTGCAGCACTTTTTCTAATGGCGATTGTGTTTTTAGTTGCACCACTAATTTCGTATTTACCCCTTGCAGCAATGGCAGGAGTTATTCTTCTTGTTGCATATAACCTCATAGATTTTAAAAATATTAAAAAAACGTTTACGTACAGCAAATCAGAGAGTGTTATCTTTACGGCAACATTTCTAGCAACTTTGTTATTTGAGCTAGAGTTTGCTATATATCTTGGAGTACTTTTATCTTTAATGCTTTTTATTGCCAAGACATCCACACCAGATGTTCATACACTTGCATTTGGGACTCCTCCAGGAGAGGGCGATAGAAGGTTGCAAAGTATTAGAAAGGCGCCTTTAGTGCAATGCCCACAGCTCAAGATAATTCGTATTGATATGTCAATATATTTTGGCTCAATAAACCACATTCAAAAACAAATAAGTCAGATCGTTGATAATCAGAGAATTTATCATATTTTGATTGTTGCAAGTGGCGTTAATTTTATTGATCTAGCTGGCGTAGAGGCGCTTCTAATTGAAAATAAACGTTTAAAAGCCCAGAATGGTAGTTTATATTTTGTTGCTGTGAAATCTACAGCCTTTGAGTTTATGGAAAAAGTAAATTTTGTGAATGAGATTGGCAGAGATAACTTTTTTGATTCAAAAGCAGAGGCCATTAATGTTTTGTATGGCCGGCTTGATAAGAGTAAATGCGAAAAGTGCCAAGCACTAGTTTTTAAAGAATGTAATTAATAGATTTTTCCAATAAAAAAGCTCGACTGCATCGAGCTTTTTTTGATTGGAGGCTGGGACCGGAGTCGAACCGGTCTATAAGGCTTTGCAGGCCCCTGCATAACCGCTTTGCTACCCAGCCAATTGAGGTTAAATTAAAAAAAAGCCTTGTTATCAAGACCAATACAAGCACTTAGAGTATGGAGCGGGAAACGAGATTCGAACTCGCGACATTCACGTTGGCAACGTGATGCTCTACCAGCTGAGCTATTCCCGCACAAGGTTGGAAATTATAGTGTTTTTTTTCTAACTGTCAAATGTTTTTAGCCCTGCAATTAGATATTTTACACCTGACCAGAGCGTCAGAATTGTTGCAGCAAAGAGAAGGACGCGGCCCATTATATTTATCTCATTAAATGTAAAAACCAATAGAGGCTGATGAATCAAAAGAAATAGTATTGCAATCATTTGGACAAATGTTTTTGATTTCCCTATCCATGACACAGCAACTTTTGCTCTTTTACCAATTTCACTCATCCATTCTCTCAACGCAGAAACAAGAATTTCTCTCGAGATTATGATTATTGATGGAATTGTGATATACCACGTGTGGTAGTAATCTATTAGAAGAATAAGTGCTGTACAAACCATCAGCTTGTCTGCCACTGGATCAAGAAATGCCCCAAGCGCAGTTTCTTGGTTGAGTCTTCTGGCTAAGAATCCATCTATAAAGTCAGTCGCACTGATAATTATATAAATTGCAATAATAGAATTATTAATCCAGCTAAGTGGCTCTCCATCCAGATAGTTTGGCTGTAAATAAAATAAACCAATAAAGATAGGAATCAAACAGATTCTTGATAGGGTAATTAAATTAGGAAGAGTCATCATAAGGCTAATTCTATCAAAGACTCGAAGTGTTTAGAGCAAACTTATTCAAATGTTGGTGCGCTCGGCAGGATTTGAACCTGCAACCGCTCGGTTCGTAGCCGAGTACTCTATCCAGTTGAGCCACGAGCGCAGCAGCGTAATTATCGCCATGTTTCATGCAAACGTCAAGAAGAGTTTGAGGTATTTATTAAATTATCAACCAATTTATTAAGCTCCATCATTCTTGAGCCTTTTATTAAAATTGTAGCGCCTTGATGATGATTTTCTATCTCATTAAATATAGATTCAATATCCTCAAAATAGCTGCCTTTATAGTATTGAGCCTCTTGACCAATTGTTAGAAGATTATCAATATTTTGTTCACGCGCATAATCTCCAATTTGTTGATGAAGTTTTTTTGAATCTTTACCAAGCTCTGCCATTGCTCCCAGAACTAAAACTTTCTTTCCAGGAAATTGTTTAAGTGAGTCAATTGCAGCTTTCATTGATTGAGGATTTGCATTATAACTATCATCAAGTATAGTGAAATTTTGAAGTTTAATTAATTCTAGTCGCCCTTTTTCAGGCGCTGAGTTCTCAAGACCTTTTTTTATCACCTTAGGGCTAACCCCAAGCTTAAGGGCACAAGCTGAGGCTGCTAATGCATTATCTATTTGATGTAAGCCAATCATTGATAGAGTTATATTTTCAGAGCTAAGATTAAAGTTAAGATTAAAGTTTACAGTGGAATTAGTTTGCTTAACATCACTGGCATATATGTCACTTTCATTACCAAAAAAAGTCAGAGCTTTAGTGTTAGACATTTTTTCCCAGATATTGATATGAGGTGAGGATTTATTAACGATTGCAATTCCGTCTTTAGATAAAGATTCGAGAATCTCCCCTTTTGCTTTTACTAAGTTTTTTTCACTGCCAAACTCTCCAAGGTGGGCGTTATTCGCATTTGTAATGATTGCAATATCTGGCTGAGCCAACTTGCACAATAGCGCAATTTCATTTACATGATTTGCGCCCATTTCAATAATGCAGAATTGGTGATTTTTTTCAAGTTCTAAAAGTGTTTTAGGAACGCCTAAGTGATTATTAAGATTACCTTTAGTTGAAAGTGTTGGGCCTTGAAGGGACAAGATTGAGTGAAGCATGTTTTTTGTTGAGGTTTTTCCATTACTTCCAGTAATTGCAATTACAATTGGCGAGTGTGATTGACGATGCCAAGCGGCTAATTTTTGGTATGCTATTTCTGAATTACTAACTTCAATAGTAGGTAAATTTGAGTTAACTTTTTTATGAGTAATAGCTGCACTAGCACCTAAATCTTCTGCTTGTTCAATAAAGTTATGACCATCAAAATTTTCACCTTCAAGCGCAATAAAAAGTTTTCCAGAAATTTCACCTCGAGTGTCAGTACAAATGCCCTGAAAGTTGATCGCTTTATCTGAGCTTGATTTACCACTAATAATTTTGTTTATTTTATCGGTGTCAGATGAAAGCATCTAATGCAACCTCAATATCACTGAACTGAAAAATTTGATCACCAATAGTTTGTGTTGTTTCGTGACCCTTGCCTGCTATAAGTAATAACTCATCTTCCCCCAAGGTTTTTACTGCCGTTTCTATTGCATGTTTTCGATCTAAGATTACCTGAACATCATTCTCTACTTTAATTCCGCCAAGTATATCTTCAATAATTTTTTCTGGACTTTCGCTTCTTGGATTATCGTTTGTAAGAATTATGCTTTCAGCATCCTCACTTGCGATTTTTCCCATTAACTGCCTCTTAGTTTTATCCCTATCACCGCCGCACCCAAAAAGCACTCTGATTTTAAATTCAGGATAGTGTGTCCTAAGAGATGCAAGGGCATTGTCGAGTGCATCGGGTGTGTGTGCATAGTCAATCCAAATATGGCTGTTTTCAAGTTGCTGCATTCTGCCAGGCGGCGGAGAAAGTTTTGCAAGAAAAGGAATAATTTGATCGTCACTATATCCCAAACATTTAACACTAGTGTATGCTGCAAGAGCATTTGAAAGATTAAACTCACCTATTAAGGGTAACTCAAAAACGTAATTATTGAGCTGACAAATAAAACCATTCTCACTATTTTTATAGAATTCTAAATCATCGATTCCAAAGGTAAGTGAATCTTTGTCAGAGGCAGTATCTAAAAAATATTGATGATTTTCATCATCCCTATTAATAATTGCTTTTTTTGAAAAACCATTCGTAAATAATTTACCTTTGGCCTCTTTATAATTACCCATTGTTTGATGATAATCAAGATGATCTTGCGTCAAGTTGGTAAAGATGCCCTGAACAAATGACAGCCCTTCAAGCCGATCTTGCATGAGCGCATGCGAAGAGGCCTCAATAATGGCTAGTTTAATTCCCTGGCTGCTGTATTCTTCAAGTGAGCTGTATATTGAGAAGATGTCTGGTGTTGTGTTTATACTTTTCTTTTCAACCTTGCTGATTCCAAGAGTCCCAATGACGCCATTATTAACTTCTAAGAAGTCTAGTAGCTGTGAAATGTAATGACTGACAGACGTCTTACCATTTGTACCCGTGACTGCAATGAGATCAACATCCTTTGCTTTGGTGTAGAAATTTTGAGCAAGCCCAGAAAGGTGAGGCTTGAGGTTATCAATTCTGATGGTTGGGACGCCGCAATCAACATCTCTTCCCTCAATTAAAACCGCTATGCAGCCATTTTCAATTGCACTGTCGATATACTCAGCCCCATGACTTTTTTCACCTTGAAGGGCAATAAACAAATCACCCTTAGTAAGTGTTTTCGTATTGAGTGACAGACCAGAAACATCAAATGCTTCAGTAGTTTCAGCAATATTGGATAAAAGGATTTTAATGTCCATTGTTATTAAAACCTATAAAGCTAATGGTCAACTTACTAAAATAATTTCGCTTGAATCAAGGTATGCATGTTGATTGCGCCAACTATATTGCTACTTGAGTCAACAACTGGCAATGAGTTTAGGCTGTATTTTTCCATTAATTGCATTGCGTTTAATGCGGGCTCTTGAGGCTTAATGGACTTACAATCTTTGGTCATGACATCTTGAATGGTTAATTTTTGAAAATCTACATTAGACCCTAATACCCTTCTTAAGTCACCATCAGTAAATATGCCTACGAGCTTTTCATTTTCAGCAATGAGGACCATCCCAAGTGCCTTTTCACTCATAACTAAAAGGCTATCAATAAGCAGCGTATCTTTATTGACCTTTGGTATATCTTTCCCTGATTTCATAATGCTGGAGACAAGCGTGAGTAGTCTCCTGCCTAGCGAGCCTGAAGGATGAGACATGGCAAAATCTTCTGATGTGAAATTATTTAAGGACATAAGCGAGACAGCAATTGCATCACCCATAACCAAGGTTGCGGTAGTACTTGAGGTTGGCGCTAAATTGTTAGGACATGCTTCATTATCGACACTTATATCTATATGAAAATCACTTGATGAGGCGATCAAAGATTTAGCATTTCCTGTCATACTGATGATAGACACATTCATTCTTTTGATCCCTGGGAGTAATGAGATAATCTCATCTGATTCTCCAGAATAGGAAATCATGATAACCACATCATCATGACTAATCATCCCTAGGTCGCCATGCCCAGCCTCAGCTGGATGTAAATAGAAAGCAGGTGTCCCTGTTGATGCAAGAGTGGAAGAGATTTTTTTGGCGATATGGCCTGATTTACCCATCCCAATTAGAACAACTTTCCCCATACAGTTTTTAAGAATTTGGCAAACCTCATCAAAATTTTGATCAATTCTGTCCTTAAGTTTTAAAACAGAATCAGCTTCAGTTTGGATGACTTCTTTAGCAATATCGTTTATTGATTTACCCACAGGCATAGTAGAATTGGTCTTTGTTGTGTACTGATAGATTATAAATATTATTTAACATGTATGGGTTATATAATTATTTCTTAATTTGAAATATAATCTTGGTATGGGAAAACTTTTACCGTTTATATTATCTGAGCTATTTCAATGGAATTAAAAAACAAAGTTCTGTTCGTTTGTATGGGCAATATTTGTCGCTCACCAACAGCGGAAGGTGTTTTTCGATCAATTGTTGAAAAAAATAGTAAATCTCAACATTTTGAAATAGATTCGGCTGGGACTCATGCATACCATATAGGTAATTCCCCTGATCAAAGGTCTCAACAAGCCGCTATGAATCATGGTGTTGATCTATCAAGCCAGAGAGCGAGGCACGTTCATGAGAGTGATTTTTATTATTATGACTACATTGTTGCGATGGATTCTGACAACCTCGAGAGGTTGAAATCAATCCAACCTTCAGATAGTCATTCAAAGATTAAATTAATGTTAAATTACTCCAAAGAACATTATGGTGCTAGTGTTCCTGATCCCTATTATGAGGGAAAGTTTGATGAAGTCTTTGAGATGCTTTACTCAGCTTGCACATCATTTTTTGAAAGTATAGTAAAAAAAGACTAATATTCATTGACATTCGAGTCAGCACCAAAGTATAATTGCCCGCTTTATTGACCCCGCTATGTGGGCGAAAAATTAAATATACATTGGAGTATAAACCTTTATGTCAACGATTAACCAATTGGTAAGAAAGCCAAGAAGTAAGAAGATTGTTAAAACTGGTGTCCCAGCGTTGGACAGTTGCCCACAAAAACGTGGAGTATGCACTCGAGTTTATACAACAACACCAAAGAAACCTAACTCTGCTTTAAGAAAAGTTGCTCGTGTCAGATTAACTAATTCTGCTGAAGTTACAACTTATATTGGCGGTGAAGGACATAACTTACAAGAACACTCAGTGATTCTTATTCGTGGTGGTCGTGTTAAAGATTTACCTGGTGTTCGTTACCACACTGTTCGTGGAGCATTAGATACAACTGGTGTAGATGGAAGAATGCAAGGCAGATCAAAATACGGTACAAAAAAACCAAAAACATAATTTATTAAGAGAAGACTAATATGAGAAGAAGAGCCGCCCCAAAAAGATTAATATTGCCAGATCCTAAGTATCATGATCTTGTGCTAGCTAAGTTTGTAAATATTCTTATGCTAGATGGTAAAAAATCAGTTGCTGAAAAGATTGTTTATGATGCACTGGATACAATTGAATCTAAAGGAAACGCAGAACCAGTTGAAACATTTAAAAAAGCTCTTGAAAATATTGGTCCAGCAGTTGAAATCAAATCTCGTCGTGTTGGTGGCTCTACATATCAGGTTCCAGTTGAAGTAAGATCAGATCGTAAAGTTGCTTTGGCGATGCGTTGGATTATCGAAGCATCAAGAAAGCGTGGTGAAAAAGGAATGAAGCTTAGGTTGGCAGGCGAAGTGCTAGATGCAGTTCAAAACCGTGGTACTGCATTTAAGAAAAAAGAAGACACTCATAGAATGGCGGATGCTAATAAAGCATTTGCTCATTTCCGCTGGTAATTTAAGGACTCAATCATGGCAAGAATTACTCCAATTAATCGTTATCGTAACGTTGGTATCATGGCACATATTGATGCTGGAAAGACGACGACTACTGAACGCATACTTTTATATACAGGACGTACTCATAAAATTGGTGAAGTCCATGATGGAAGTGCAACAATGGACTGGATGGAGCAAGAGCAGGAGCGAGGTATTACAATTACTTCAGCTGCAACTACTTGTTTCTGGAAGGGAATGGATGGTCAGTTTGAAGATCACCGAATCAATATTATTGATACCCCAGGCCACGTTGATTTCACGATTGAAGTTGAAAGGTCATTAAAAGTATTAGACGGCGCTTGCGCCGTTTTTTGTGCTGTGGGCGGTGTAGAGCCTCAATCTGAAACAGTTTGGAGACAAGCAAATAAATATAACGTTCCTAGAATTGGCTTTGTTAACAAGATGGACAGAGCAGGCGCGGATTTTTTACGTGTATGCGACCAAATTAAAATAAGATTAGGTGCTAATCCTGTTCCGATGCAAATTGCTATTGGTGCAGAAGATGCCTTTGAAGGCGTAGTTGATCTTATTCGTATGAAAGCCATTTATTGGAATGAAGAAGACCAAGGTGCAACATATGAAGTGAAAGATATCCCTGCTAATTTGCAAGATCTTGCAGATGAGAAACGTGAATTCATGATGGAATCTGCAGCAGAGGCTAACGAAGTACTTATGGAGAAGTACCTTGATGACGGTGAATTGACTCCTGATGAAATTAAAGAAGGTATCCGCCTTCAAACTATTGCAAATCAAATTATTCCAATGTTTTGTGGTACAGCTTTTAAAAATAAAGGCGTCCAAGCTGTGCTAGACGCTATGGTAATGTATATGCCTTCTCCAGAAGAAGTGGACCCTATTTCTGGAATATTAGATGATGCTGCTGAATCAGAAGGAGTTAGGCCTCCTAAGGATGATGAGCCTTTTGCAGCCCTAGCTTTTAAAATTGCGACAGACCCTTTTGTTGGTAACCTAACTTTCTTTAGGGTTTACTCTGGTGTTTTGAAGTCAGGTGATTTTGTCTATAACTCATCTAAAGGCAAGAAAGAGCGTATCGGCCGAATTGTGCAAATGCACTCTAACGATCGTGAAGAAATTAAAGAGGTAAGAGCTGGAGATATTGCTGCAGCTATTGGCCTCAAAGATGTGACGACTGGTGACACACTATGTGACATGAAAGATAAAATTATTCTTGAAAGAATGGAATTCCCTGAGCCAGTAATTGCTGTTGCAGTTGAGCCTAAAACTAAAGTTGACCAAGAAAAGATGGGTATTGCTTTAGGCAAGTTAGCAAATGAAGATCCTTCTTTTAGGGTTTCTACAGATGAAGAGTCTGGACAAACAATTATTGCAGGTATGGGCGAGCTTCACTTGGATATTATTGTTGATCGTATGATGCGTGAATTTGATGTTGGGTGTAATGTTGGCGCCCCTCAAGTAGCGTACCGTGAAACAATTACTAAGCTTGTTGAGCACGAACATAAATTTGCAAAACAATCTGGTGGTCGTGGTCAGTATGGTCATGTTTATCTTAGAATAGAGCCACAAGAGCCTGGTGCGGGCTATGAATTCGTTGATGAAATTAAAGGTGGTGTTATTCCCAAGGAATATGTACCTGCAGTTAACAAAGGTGTTCAAGAGCAAATGCAAAACGGCGTTATTGCTGGATTCCCATTAGTTGATGTTAAAGTTACTGTCTATGATGGTTCTTATCATGATGTAGATTCTAACGAAATGGCGTTTAAAATTGCAGCCTCTATGTGCATTAGAGAAGGCGTTAAACTTGCTAATCCACAATTACTAGAGCCAATGATGAAAGTTGAAGTATCAACACCTGAGGATTATATGGGTGATGTTATGGGTGATTTAAATCGAAGAAGAGGTATTGTAAGTGCTATGGACGACACTCCAGCTGGGAAACAAATCAAGGCTGAAGTTCCTTTAGCAGAAATGTTTGGATATGCAACGGATCTTCGTTCGATGTCCCAAGGGCGTGCAAATTACTCTATGGAGTTTGCTAAATATACTGCTGCTCCAAGGAATGTTGCTGAAGATGTTATTGAAAAATTAAATACTTAATAGGGGATTAGAAATGGCAAAAGAGAAATTTGAAAGAACCAAACCACACGTAAA
>JACKQG010000934.1_pt1 | contig 41197 bp, 37 predicted proteins | sample 8237621 | NCBI WGS metagenome assembly JACKQG01 (sample SAMN15677084, study PRJNA649215) | marine metagenome | biome: marine; feature: Black Sea; material: saline water; isolation source: suspended particulate matter (SPM) from the Black Sea western gyre | collected 2013-06-09/2013-06-10 | depth... | reverse complement strand
TCAAAGCAAAACTAATATCACCAGCAGGAATCGACGTTCCCATGCAAGGCGAATTAACTGTTGCGGTATATAAATCAACAAGACCATTTCCAGAACAACCACTTCCTCCACCACCTCCACCACTGCTTCCACCTGCTGCAATCGCCACGCCTGCTCCTCCGCCAATGATCAACGCAGTTGTACCCCAATCCATTCCAGCTGCTGCAACAGGTGCAGGAGGAGGACTTGGGGGTGCGGGTTTTGCATCAGGAACAATCGCGACATGCTTTGCACCAATCTTCGCAGATTCGCTCGCTACTGTGGAAGCTAGTTGTAGTTGACCTGCCTCGATTGCAGCGTGCTGCGTACAAGAAATTGTTTCAATATCTATGTGTTGAAGACGTGAGCCAATTTCTGGATTGCTTGAGGATACTGAAGTGACAAGCGATTCACCAGCAACCGCACTCCACGCATAATTCATCAACGAGTATGTTGTGTTTGCAATAAACGCGCTGACAAAAACCCAGTTTGTTTTTTGATATACGATTGCTTTTCCTGCGCAATATAAACTTTCTCTGGCAGTAATCGCTTCAATCACCCATGGTGGTGGCGGGCCAGTCATGTCGGCGTTCGACGCACGTTCCATAAAAGTCCCCAAGCGATTTTCATAAGAAACCAACGGGTAGCGAGGAGCTCCACCATTTTCTGATGTCAAAAATGTTTGCTCTTCTATTCGCAGTTGATCACTCCCGTTTTTTGCAGTAAAAACCGATGTAGATTGATACAATTGATCTTCGCGAGGTGAGTAAATAATGATCGATTGATACTGAAGGGTGAATACTCCACTTCGTCCACTTATTCTTCTAGGCGCTGTCCTGATCGTCACTAACCGAGTGTCGTCTGCTGCCCCAATGTCCACTGGTTCAGAATCAAAGGTCATGATCGAGTAAGAAGTAACACCATTCCCAAGATCAACTGGAATTCTCAGTTGCTTGTTTTCTGGAAGTGCATTTGAAATTGCCCAGTCGACACCATCGTTGATGACTGCAATTGTTCTTGCAAGAGACGGTTGGGTAGTTTCTAGTTTTCCACCGCTGTTTTGAACTACGATTACTTCTTCGGACTGTGCGATCGTTGGAGAGGAGAGGGAGGGATATGTAATTCCACCTTCGAAAGCCATTCGATAACTCAACGCACCGTCTTCGGTAAAAGTAGTGCTGCGCACAATCGCACGTACATTTTGTTGAAAAGATTCACTCGTTCCTGAATACGTGATTGTTTGCAAAGAGTTGTAATGGTCTGTTTTTGCAGCATCGGCAAATTGGCATAAACACACCATTGCGATCACCGTGGTTTGGATCTTCATTGTTCGCTCTCTATTCATTTTGTTGAGGGGTACGTGCATGCGTCGCATCATAGAACGAAACCGAGGTGTTGAGATTTCAATTATGTTGAAAAACTGCTTCCGCAACCACAAGTAGCATTCGCATTGGGATTGTCAAAGACAAAACCCCTGCCCATGACTTCATCTTTGAAGTCAACAGTTGTACCGTTGAGATAAAGGTAACTTTTTGGATCACAAATCACTTTAATGCCAAGATTCTCACCTTCCACATCAAAAGTGTAGTCCCACTGCTCATCACCTTCTTTTTTGGTCTCAGTGAGATCAAGAATATAACTAAATCCAGAGCAACCACCACCTTTAACGCCAACTCGCAAGTGTGTAGATTCAAGACTTAAGTCTTGTTGTTTCATAATGTTACCGATTTCTCGGGCTGCTGTATCTGTGATAATAACTGGCATCATTGGCTCCTCATACTAAAACCTGTTTAAGTGTCACATTATAGCAACACCTGTAGTAAAACCACAACAATTTGCATATTTACTCTAAGGGTTGGAAATGGATATGACCTGTGGGCTTAAGACAACGGGCACTTTTCATTCACCTGAGTCTTGAGGTGGCGAAAATAGCCCATGAATGGGACAATACAAATATGGAAATTGTTTCTGAAATTGTTCATCTTGCCCCATACGCAGGATGTGCCTTTGTGCCAACAATGGGAGCGCTCCACGATGGACACCTATCACTCATCAGAGAAGCCAAGAAACTTGACGTCCCTGTCGTTGTCAGCATTTTTGTGAACCCTGAGCAATTTGCCCCGAACGAGGATTTTTCGACCTACCCAAGATCCTTAGAGCAAGATGCTGCGTTTGCCGAGGTCGCAGGTGCAACTGTCGTATTTGCGCCATCAGTCGAAACAATGTACCCAAAAACAAATCCAACGATTTCTTTGCCACCTGCAGCTACCGAACCAAAACTTGAGGATGCATTTCGTCCGGGGCACTTTCGTGGTGTTTGTTTAGCCGTTGCGCGACTGTTTGATCTTGTAAAACCCACTGCTGCGATATTTGGAGAAAAAGATTATCAACAATTTCTCGTAATCAAACAAATGGTTGAACAACAAAATGCTCGTTGGGATAATTTACACATCATCGGTGCACCGAATATTCGCGACGATGATGGACTTGCAATGAGTAGCCGTAACGTTTTTCTTTCAGCAGACCAACGAACGCAAGCACTCGCAATTCATCTAGCGCTCAAAGAACCAAATGAACAAAAGATGGCGGAGAAGCTTGACCAACATGGACTTGATGTTGAGTATGCTGTTATTCGAGATGAAGCAACACTACTGGAACCTAGGAAAAATGAACCAAAACGTGCTCTTATTGCTGTAAAAGTTGGTGACGTCAGACTTATTGACAACTGTAGTCTGGAGAACTCCTCGTGACTCGTATCCTTGTATTTGGAGGCACGTTTGATCCGCCGCACCTTGGCCACGTCGAACTCGTAAAAAAAGCAATGGAGCACCTTCAATGCGAAAAAGTTTTATTTGTAATTGCAGCAACAAGTCCATTCAAGCAAACGAACGCACACACGCTAAGTGAACATCGACTTGCAATGCTAAAACTCGCGCTTGCAGAGAAACCATGGGCAGAGATTTGCACCCTTGAACTTGACCGGGGCGGCACAAGTTACACAATTGACACACTTCAAACTTTACAAAAGCAGCATGAAACAGACGTGAGTTTCATGCTTCTCATCGGTGAAGATCAAGCTGCGTCGTTTGACAAATGGCACAACAACGAAGAAATTGAATCCATTGCGAGTGTTGTTGTACTTGGAAGAGATGGATATGAATCCGACCGATTTAAAACATTGCCTATTGAAACCATCCCCGTAAGTTCTTCACAAATACGGAAACGATGCCGCGACAACCAGTCCATTGAACATCTTGTTTCTCCAGCAGTTTGTGCATACATCGCTGCACACAACCTTTACATGTAGAATGTTCTACGCATGACTTCCCCACCAATCAAAAACATCGCGTTTGTCAGCCTAGGCTGCCCAAAAAACCTTGTTGATAGCGAGCAAATGCTTGCCACGCTCATTGATGCTCACTACAACCTTGTTCCAGATCACGAAGAGGCTGATGCGATCATCATCAATACATGTGGTTTTCTCGAAGCGTCAAAAGAAGAATCTGTTGACGTCATCAACGAAGCAATCTCGCTCAAAGAATCTGCAAAAGTGCAACGAGTCATTGCAGCGGGCTGTCTTGTTCAACGACACCGTGCCAAATTGCTAGAGTGGTGCCCCGGAGTTGATGCGATGATTGGTGTCTTTGACCGAGATCACATTGTGGATGCACTCGCGACAAAATTAGAAGAAGAAAAAGCACCGTCGTGGATTGCGGCGAATGCCTTACTTGCTGCAAGAGCTCGCGGCAATGATGAGGTTTCTGGATATACCGAGGACGATTCAAACAGGCTGCAACTCACCCCGAGACACTGGGCATATCTTCGAGTCAGTGAAGGGTGTAATCAAAATTGTGCGTTTTGTACTATTCCATCGATTCGTGGAAAAATGAGATCAAAACCGGTTGAAACAATTGTTGCCGAAGCAAAAAAACTCCTTGCTTCTGGGGTGTTTGAGTTAAACCTAATAGGACAAGATACAACAAGTTTCGGAGATGATATTGGTTACGACGATGGACTTGTAGGTCTACTCACTGCACTCAACGATACCGTTGCAAACGCTGGGGGTGGATGGATTCGATTGATGTATGCATACCCCTCTCACTTTACCGACGAGATGATCGACGCAATTGCATCCTTGCCACACGTGGTGAAGTACATCGATATTCCCTTGCAGCATGCTTCTGATTCCATGCTCACTGCGATGCGACGTAACGTTTCTTCCAAAACTCAATCCGAGTTACTGCACAAATTACGCGATCGTGTTTCTGGTATTGCGATCCGTACAACAATGATCACCGGTTTCCCGGGCGAAACCGAAGATGATCACAAAACGCTAGTTGATTTTATTGCTACGCACAAATTTGATGCGATGGGTGTTTTTCAATATTCCGCAGAAGAAGGAACTGTTGCCGGCACAATGGAAAATGATGTGAGTTTACGTGTGCCAGAAGAAACAAAACAGGTCAGGGAAGAAGAGTTAATGTTGTTGCAACAAAGCATCGCGTTTGCAACTGCTGCAAAACGAGCTGAACAAGAATGTGTGTTTGGTGTGCTACTCGACGAATATCTCGGAGAAACCGGTGAAGGTGAATTGCATCTTTTCAGAGGAAGAACCTACCATCAAGCGCCTGACGTCGACGCGTGCACGATCGTCATGGCAGAGGCAAAACTGACAGTCGGCGAAGTTGTCAAGTGCACAATTACTGACAGCGATGAATACGACATGATTGCGCGGCCAACAGATGAACTTGAAAAGGTCATCTCCCTTCCGTTACGCTAGAATACCCTTCTGTGCCTATTCGAAACTTTTCAATCATTGCTCATATTGACCACGGCAAAAGCACGCTTGCCGATCGATTGCTACAAGCAACGAAGGCTGTAACCGAACGCGAATCTCGAGATCAACTCCTAGATTCGATGGACTTGGAGCGTGAACGAGGCATCACAATCAAGGCTTCGGCCGTCACGGTCCACCATACATACAACTCTGAAGTGTACGAACTTAATTTTATTGACACGCCCGGTCATGTTGATTTTACGTATGAGGTTTCAAGAGCACTCACCGCTTGTGAAGGCGCCTTACTTGTTGTCGATTCAACGCAAGGCGTCGAAGCGCAAACTGTCGCAAATGCATATCTAGCCATCGAAAACAATCTCGAACTCATTCCTGTAGTCAATAAAATTGATCTTCCTTCTGCCGATCCAGATAAAGTTGCGATGGAAATTGAACAGGTTCTCGGGCTTCCAGCTGAAGATTGCATCAACTGCTCGGCAAAAACTGGTGAAGGCATCATAGAACTGCTCGATCTTATTTGCAGCCGACTGCCTGCTCCAGAACCTGCAAAAATTAAACAAACGCGCGCACTCATTTTTGATTCTCACTACGACGAGTATCGTGGTGTTGTAGTCTACTTCCGTGTTTTTGATGGAGGGCTCAAAAAAGGTGATCGCATTCTTATGATGGGAACAGGCAGAACGTTCACCATCACCGAACTTGGAAAATACACCCCGACTCCAACACCGACGAAAGAAATTGGAACTTCTCAGGTTGGTTATATGGTTGCTGCTATCAAAACACTTGAAGATGTTCGCGTTGGTGACACGATTACACTTGACCTCGATCCTGCAAGTGAACCCCTTCCGGGATACGAAGAGCCAAAACAAATGGTTTTCTGTGATTTTTATCCCGCATCAAGCGATACGGGAAGTAAGAAAACAGAGTTTGAAACGCTCAGAGAAGCGGTAGAAAAACTCAGGCTCAACGATGCAAGTTTTACTTTTGAAACCCAACACTCTGAAGCACTTGGATTTGGTTTTCGGTGTGGGTTTCTCGGTCTATTGCACATGGAAATTGTACAAGAGCGATTAGAGCGAGAGGGCGGCGCTGAAATTATCCAAACAGCACCCACGGTGAATTACCAGATCGAACTCACCGATGACACCATCATTGACATTCACAACCCGGCCGATTTGCCAGATCCAACGCTTATCAAGAACATTTGTGAACCAATTGTTCGCGTAGAAATTATTTGTCCTGATGAAAACATTGGTGACTTGATGCGGTTGTGCGAAACGAGGCGAGGTATTTTTATGGGTCAGAAGTTCGTCTCAGAAGGCCGCCAAATGCTCGACTATGAGTTACCTCTTGCGGAAATTATTTATGATTTTTACGACAAATTAAAATCTATTACTCGTGGATATGGAACGATGGATTACGAAATCATTGAGTTCCGCGCCGACAAATTGGTCAAAGTGAGCATTTTAGTAAACGGGGAACCAGTTGAAGCACTCAGTATGATTTGTCACCGAGACAAAGCTGTTGCAAGAACTCGGATTATTCTTCTAAAATTACGAAAACAGATTGATCGACATCAATTTGAGATAGCGCTACAAGCAGCAATTGGTGGGAAAATAATTGCGCGCGAAACCGTAAAAAGCCATCGCAAAAACGTGACTGCGAAGTGCTATGGCGGAGACATTTCAAGAAAAAGAAAACTTTTAGAAAAACAAAAGAAGGGGAAGCGACGTATGAAAGCCATTGGCAATGTTCATATTCCCCAAGAAGCATTTCTCTCAATCCTAGAACAAGGTGATTAACTGTGCAACACAAACTTACTCCAATTATTATCGCAACCGCACTCTTACTGAGTATGGTTCTATCAGCAACTTTGCAAAGTTCAGAAGAAGATGGAAAATTAGGACCAGTTGATTCCATTACCCTTGCTGGATCCACTGGCGATATCACCGTCAAGAATACGGACGAACGTGTTTCGTGGGGTGAAGAAAAAACAAGCCGGCTGTGGTCCATCGGGTTTATGGAAACAGGAAAAGCACTTGAGCAACTGATGAAAGCCGATCACTTTGTTGAAGTTCGTGACGATCTTGACGAAGAACTTGAAGAAGAACTTGATGCTGCAAGAGGAAAACTCGACGATATTAGGGAGCGGGGTCGGGATTTAGAACAAGATGATCCTGAAATCCCAGCACTAAGACAAGAGTGGGATAATGCGTATAGAAAATTTGAACAAGTTCAACAAGCTGCTATAAAGTTACGCGGGGAACTTGCCGCAGAGCAAATGGAAGAGTCATACAACGAAGTGCTCGAAGCAGTGAATGTAGTATCTGACCGGTTGAACATTGATATGGTCCTTCGATTTATTCCACCAGACAGCGAATTTGAGGGAAATTCGCCAGACGCAGCGATCATGCAAATTCGTCTACGTACTGCACTTCGATTACCCGAAGGCATCGACATTACTGACGAAGTTCTCTCTGAACTTGGTCTTGAAGTTGAATGATGTTTTTTGCTTGCAACCTTCGCTTTCATTTCTGAGATTGTTCACAAACCGCTTTCGTAAATACGTCTGAAACCACTCGCTTTACTTCTTCCATCGACGGGCATTCCGCGCCGAGAATATTCTTCATGGAAGTTACAGATCGTCCCGCCAATCCGCATGGAACAATCAAATCAAAATGATCTAGGTTCGTAGACACGTTCAAAGCGAAGCCGTGCATCGAAACCCACTTTGAAACTCGTACACCCATCGCACATATTTTCGAACCATCCACCCACACGCCTGTTGCGCACGCATCACGTTTCCCTTGGATATCAAACTTAGCAAGCACATCAATCATGCAACTTTCTAAAAAACGCATGTACCCATGTATGCGAAGCGAGAGCGCGTTGAGATCACAAATTGGATATCCCACAAGTTGCCCCGGACCGTGATATGTGATGTCCCCCCCACGATCGGTTTTGCAAAGTTGTACACCTGATGCTGCCAATTGTTCGGGTGTTGCAAGCAAATGTTCGCCCGCTGCCGGTCGCTTACTGAGGGTAATGACAGGTGGATCGTGTTCGAGCAAAAGAAGTCGAAATGGTGAAATAGAACTGGTTGTACGACTTTCAACTATTTCTTTGTGAAATTGACGTTGCAGTTCTAGCGCCTCTTCGTAGGGCACAGAACGTAAATCAGAAATTTGCAGCGTGCAAGACATCGTGATTCTTGGAATAATACCCAATAGCATGCCACAGATTCACTCCACAGCCATTCTTGAAGGCGATATTTCACTTGCAGAAGATGTCGTCATCGGACCACACTGCGTGCTCAAGGGTGAAATAACAATCGGCGCTGGATCGACAATCATAGGAAACGCGTACCTCACAGGCAAACTCGTGATGGGAGAGCGTAATACTGTGTACCCATTTGCTTGTATAGGATTTGCTGCACAAGATGTTAATTATCCTGCTGATCTATTCGAGCCCGGTATCGTTATTGGGGACGGGAACACGTTTCGTGAAAATGCAACCGTACATCGAGCTACACAAGATGTGCCAACAACCATTGGAAATAACAATTTTTTAATGACTACGTCGCATGTTGGACATGACTGCCGAGTTGGAAACAACGTTACACTCGTTTCAAACTCTGCACTCGGGGGTCATGTACATGTGCAGGATAAAGTTATTGTTGGCGGCGGGAGTGCTGTTCATCAATTTGTCACGATTGGAAAAGGCGCAATGATCGCCGCAGGATTAATCACAACGTACGACGTGCTGCCCTATTTTTTACTTACGGGATATAACATTGTTGGCTCAGTCAATCTTATTGGGATGCGTCGAGGTGGAATGGATCGTGAAGAGATAACTCAGCGAAAAGAAATTTTTAAACTTTTGTACCGTTCTGATCATTCACACAACAAAACTGTTGAAATGCTTACAGAGCAAAACGATCCGATTGCACTGGAATATATTGCGGCAATCAATTCATCGAGACGAGGCATAGTTCCCTGTGCCAACGCTACTCGAAACGCGAGGCGGGGTACGTCTGTTGAGACTAGGGCATGAGTCATTTTGCGTTCTGTGTTCTTGGAAGTGGTTCTAGCGGTAACTGTTCATTACTAAAGATAAACGAATCGAAATGGATCATGATCGATGCTGGTTTTTCAATGCGACAAACCAAAGAAAGAATGCGAACACATAACATTTGCATGGATGAAGTGGGCGATGTACTCCTCACACATTTAGATCGCGATCACTTTAATCCTGCGTGGTGTCGAACACTCTTGAACCGTGGAATCTTTGTACACCTTCACGAGCGACATGTTGATCGTGGGATCAGAGCGGGTCTTGACCCAAAAATAATGAGACCATTTACAACTTCAATAGATTTTGAACACTTACATGTTGAAACTGTGCACATGGCGCACGATGTGCTCGGCACAGTTGGATTCATTTTTAATTATGCTCAATGCCAAACTCGGTTCGGGTTCGCGACAGATCTTGGGCGAGTTCCCCAGTCACTCCTCGATACTTTCACATCGCTTGACATGCTTGCGTTTGAATCCAATTACGACCCAACGATGCAGCGGGCAAGTGGGCGGCCTGATTTTTTACAAGATCGAATCATGGGTGGAGGCGGACATCTCTCAAATGAGGAGTCGCTTGCTGCTGTGAAACACATTGCCGAGAATTCAAATTTACAACACATCGTGCTGCTTCACCTTTCAAGGCAGTGCAACGCATCAGCAATTATTCGTGATTTGTACCAAGATCATCTTGCCCATCTTTACGATTGTGTCACAATTACTGATCAAGATCGATGCTCGCGATTGTTACGACTAGAAAAACAACCAACATCACTGTTCTAAACCACTTAAAACTCAGAAGTTAGGCTCATTTAGACCATTGTTCTGTGGAAACCAAAAAATCTCGGCAAATGCACTCTACGGTGCCGATATGTAGGTTGCCATGGCAACATCTGCAGTATCTCCACGTCGTGGGCGAGAAAAACGCCCTTCTGCCCTATCGTCCGCTGATCTGTCCTCACGGATTCTCTGGATTTCAAGCGTCGCAATCGCTGTTTTTGTTGCAGTATCGCTGCTTTCCTTCAATGTTGCAGATCCCCCTTCGCACGTTGTTGCCAATTACAACGACCCTGTTGCAAACTGGTGTGGACCAGTAGGTGCAGCAATCGCGTATTGGTCGTATCACACAATTGGATTTGGCATCTGGGTCATATTGCTCGGCGTTGGTTCATGGGTGACACTTGTTTTCCGTGGTAGGGAAATTTCACACACTGCAGTTCGGGGCCTTGGTGTAGTCATCTTGGCACTTGCGGTTTCATGCTTTCATGAATTATTGATTCCAAATGTTGGGTCGCTCGCGGGTGCCAAAGCAGGACTCATCGCAAAAACAATCGTGACGCAACTGACGGTGCAATTTAGTGGATTCGGCGCATTCCTCGTTGTTACCGCAGCCTTTGCAGTTGGGCTTGTTGTCGCTGCTGAAAAAATTGCATTCGCTATTCCGCGGTTGATTGGAGACGGAGTATTCGCTTTATTGCAGATTCGAAAACCAAAACTAAGTTTCCCTGCATTTCCATTTCTCAAATCAAATGCAACGACTGCAGTTCTTGATGGCAACGAAGTCGATGAAGAAGAGTGGGAAGATGATTACGTTGAAGATGAATACGAAGATGAGTATAAAGATGAAGACGAGTATGAAGAGTTCGAAGAAGAGGAAGAAGAGCCTCGCAAAAAATTAAGTTCATCCGAATTGAAAAAGAAAATCTCTAAACTGCCCGTCCGCCTTTCTTCAAAGAAAAAAGCCGAAGATTCAGATATTCAACGACCTGATAATTACAAAGGGTATATTTTCCCCTCACTTGATTTACTCGCTGACCAAGAAGAACAAAGTGGCGATTCAATTGAAGATCTCGTCCGCCAACAAGCCGTTGATCTTGAAGAAACATTGCAAATGTATGGTATTGAAGGTGAAGTAGCGGGCATCGAAGCGGGTCCAACAATCACGTTGTATTCCATTCGTCTTTCGCCAGGCACAAAAGTTTCGAGCATCAACGGTGTTGCAAGTGACATCGCACGTAGTTTAGGTGCGCCAAATATTCGCATTGTTCCAAACACCGCTGGGCGGAAAACTGTTGGTATTGAGGTTCCAAATCCAGAGCGGGAAACAGTCTGTATCAAGGAACTGATGTCTACGAAAAAAACTGAAAAAATGAAACTTCCAATGTTTCTTGGCAAGGACGCCTCGGGTGAGCCAATGGTCGAAGACCTCACAAAAATGCCGCACATGTTAGTTGCAGGAACAACTGGTTCGGGCAAGAGTGTTTGTATTAACTCCATCATCGCAGGGTGGATGTACACGAAACGACCGGATGAATTGAAATTGATTTTGGTTGATCCAAAAATGGTTGAACTCAGTCAGTTTTCAGATATTCCTCACCTCGCGTGCCCAGTGGTTACTGAAATGGGCCGCGCGGCTGCGATTTTAGAGTGGGCAGTTGCACGAATGGAAGAACGGTATCAGTTGTTCCAGAAACTTGGCGTGCGTGACTTGCTTGGATTTAACGAACTTACAGAAGATGAAATTTACAAAATATTGGATCCGCAAACCGAAGAAGCCAAGGCTCGGATCCCTGTCAAGTTGCCTTACATTGTATTTATCATTGACGAACTCGCTGATCTTATGATGACCGCAAAAGATGTAGAACAAGCAATTGTACGAATTGCGCAAAAAGCGCGGGCGGTTGGCATTCACTTGATTCTTGCAACCCAACGACCAGAAGCAAAGGTTGTGACTGGTTTGATTAAATCGAACATGCCTTGCCGTGTTGCGTTTAAAGTGAGTAGTGGCATGGACAGCCGAATTGTCCTCGACACGAAGGGCGCTGAACTGCTCCTTGGCAATGGCGACATGCTTTATATTTCACCCGGCACGACAACAGCGAATCGCTCTCAAGGCACATTTGTTTCCCCAACGGAAATTCGAAAAATTGTGAAACACATCAAAGAAGTTGCAGCACCAAACTTCGAGCGGAGCCTCGTGCAAATCAAGCCCGGTGGTGGAGGCGGTGTTGATGCTGGATCAGATACTGGTGAACGCGATGACCTCTTTGACGACGCCGTTCGGGTCATGATTGAAAGTGGTCGCGGATCTGTTTCCCTCCTGCAACGACGCATGGGCATTGGGTACGGCCGTGCTTCACGCCTTGTTGACCAAATGGCCGTTGCTGGCATCGTCGGTGAACACAAAGGCTCAGTTGCACGCGAAATCCTCATATCCATCGAGGATTGGGACGAAATGCAACAACTCGAAGACGACGACTTCTAACCCCCCAAATTAATTGACTCCGAGTCAATTAACACCGGCTAATTTTAATTGACTCGGAGTTAATTAAAAAACGGATGATTTAATTGACTCGGAGTTAATTAAATCCCTTCTAATGGGTGCTTAATCGATGATTACAGTTCAAGACCGGCTTCCTGTATCTTGATGAATGAGGATCTAAATTGACTCGGAGTCAATTAATTGCCGATAGAAATGGGGTACTCGTGGGATGCAGTGCTCGATGGAATGCCAAAAGCGGAAAATCGACTACAAGCGCCACGACGACCAAGGCACAGTGCCTTGGGCGGTGTGCCACCCGGAAGTTGGGTGGGTTTTATAGCTTGGCGGCGTCAAATGGGACGTGACGGCTGAGCATGGCAACGTATTCAAGGAGGTGATCAGTGATAGATTTAAACGACTGTACAAGTGGGCTTCACATAACCTGAACCCGTAAACCCGTCGGGTTTACAGGCGTGTAGCCCCAGACAGACTATTGCTCGGCAGTTGTAATCAACAACTGCCGAGTTTTTTTGTGCTCTGGTATCCTCTCCAAAATGACAGAACAAGCAGCAGTAAAATTTGCGACAGACGAGATGCTCTCTAGGGCAGATGAAATCCGCCTTGGTGGTGGTGAGCGTGGGATCGAGCGGCAGCATCGCCACGGTCGACTTACCGCAAGAGAGCGAATCGAAAAACTTGTAGACAAAGGTTCTCAGCAATTCGAATGCGGGCTCTTTATCGCTCATGGCATGTATCAAGAATACGGCGGCGCACCATCTGCTGGAGTTGTCACAACGATTGCACAAGTTGGCGGGAAACATTGCATGATCATCGCCAACGATGCAACTGTAAAAGCTGGTGCATTTTTTCCAATGACTTGTAAAAAAATTATCCGCGCACAATCAATAGCTGAGCGCGCGCGGCTTCCCCTTTTGTACCTTGTAGATTCGGCAGGTGTGTTTCTTCCTCTTCAAGAAGATGTTTTTCCAGACACAGATGATTTTGGTCGCATCTTTAGAAACAACGCTGTATTTTCAGCCAAAGGAATTTCGCAAATTGCAGCCATTATGGGTAACTGCGTTGCCGGTGGTGGCTATCTACCTGTGCTGTGTGACACCCTACTTATGACTGAAGGCAGCGGGCTATATCTTGCAGGACCCGCCCTTGTCAAAGCTGCCATTGGACAAGAAGTTGAAAACGAAGATCTCGGTGGCGCCACGATGCACGCAGAAGTTTCCGGAACTATCGACTTCCACGAAACGAACGATGATACATGTATCGAACGAGTGCGATCACTTGTACACAGTGACATGTCGGTTATGCCAATCACGCAGCCGCCCTACGAAAGTGTAGAACCACTTCGCGGCTGTTCTGAAATTACGGATGTGTTTCGCGTCGCAGCACACGAACAATACGACATGACCGAGTTACTATCCTGCGTCGTGGATAATGAAAGTTTTAACGAATACAAAGCTGATTACGGACGTTCAATGGTTTGTGCGTATGCCCGCATCGGTGGATGGCCATGTGGAATCGTTGCGAACCAACGCTGCTTAACTGAAAAGAAAATGGCAGGTGGGAAAGCTGGTCCATCAACTTCAATGAATATGCCAGCAGTGATCTATACCGAAGCAGCCGACAAAGCAGCAAGGTTCATCATGGATTGCAATCAAAAACGTATCCCACTCATCTTTGTCAATGACACAACTGGTTTCATGGTTGGACGCGACAGCGAACAAGCTGGAATTATTCGCTCTGGCGCAAAAATGGTAAACGCGATGAGTAATTCAATTGTGCCAAAAATTAGTTTGATTGTTGGTAGCACATACGGAGCCGGTCATTACGCCATGTGCGGCCGAGCATTCGATCCGTTCCTTACTCTCGCTTGGCCAACTGCAAAATACGCAGTGATGGGCGGCGCTGCTGCTGCGAGTACATTGTTGCAAATTGATCTTGCGGCAAGAAAACGGCGAGGCGAGGAGATTGATGAAACAGAGCGAGCCCAACTTCTTGCTGCAATCACAGCAAGTTATGACGAACAAGAAAATATTTTCTACGGAGCAGCCCGCGGTTGGGTAGATCGAATGATTGATCCGCAAGATACTCGACTTGAGTTGATGGAAGCATTATCAATTGCTTCTACGTTTGTTATTGACAGTGAATACAAAACCGGCATCTTGCAAACATGAAGGTCGCCCTTGAAGGGAAAACAATCGTCATTACCGGAGCAAGCAGTGGAATCGGCGCTGCAACTGCGAGGGCGTGCGTAGCCGCTGGCATGCACTGTGTCATCAACGCTCGTAGAAAAGACAAGTTACATCTTCTGGCAAAGGAACTTGGTGAAAATTGTATTGTTGTGGAGGGTGATGTAACCGAAGATGGATTCAATCAGCATTTGTTAGACGAGTCTGGAGACGTGTATGCAATTTTTGCAAATGCAGGGCACGGCCTCAACCAGTCGATGATTGATTGCGACATGAAGCAATGCAAAGAACTATTTGAACTCAATGTCTTTTCAGCAATCGAACTTGCATCGCTTGGAGCAAAGCAAATGGTGACTAATCAATCTGGACACATATTGCTCTGCGCAAGTTGTCTTTCTAAATTTGCAACCCCGAAACATGGTGTGTACAGCGCGAGCAAATCAGCGCTCGAAGCGATGGCGAAATCCATGCGTATGGAACTTAAAAAAGACAAAATGTTTGTGAGCACCGTGCATCCTATCGGGACGAGAACTGAGTTTTTTGACGTCAGCGCAGTACGAAGTGGAAAAGAAGAATCAACTTTTAGTAGCCAATCACCTTCGTGGCTGATGCAACCACCTGAAAAAGTGGCGAACGCTGTTGTTCGGTGTTTAGGTCGACCCAAACCAGAAGTCTGGACAAGCTTACCCATGCGTCTGATAAGTACAAGTTTTTCTGCGTTTCCGAAGGTCGCAAGCACTATTATTCAGAGATTTTCTTGACCTGAGACACAATTCCCGCCACAATAGGCAAATGGCGATACCTGCTCTTTTTTTCGGTGCCCTCACTGCACTTTCTGGTGGCGATGTAGAGAACCCCACTTCAGCAGGATTGGAACATATGGCAAAGCGGTTGCGGGGTGATGTTCGTATGATTGCGATGGGTGATTCTTATTGCGGTCCATACTTTACTCGCATACCACTTGCAGCATTACGTGTTTGGCCTATCCCAAATATCATGGGCATCGGGGGGGGTGCCGCTAAGGGTGGAAACATTATTCGATGTGCTGCACACTGCGAACCCGTTGCTGATGTGTGGGCAAATGATAGCAGTGGGTACCGAGTCGAGCGACAATCTACACTTACGCACTTCACTTTACCCATCCGAGAACTACGCGAGATATATACTGACACGGCATTTGACGATTTAGGCACTGACACTTTGTTCGAATTTAAAATCGATGAAATTGGTGATGATGGGTTTGGCTCTGGGGTACATGGAGCATTTATCGAACCGAGCGACTCGCTTGCCTTTCGTTTTTTGTATCGCTGTCCAACCGATATTGAAATGCAACTTGATGAAATTAAAATTTTTGATGATGAGAGCGAGTCGGGAGTTATTCAACTCAAAGATGGAGCCCGACCTTTCTGGCATCTTGGTGAACAGCCCGGCAAAATCGGGCTCGCGCCAATACCTCGACAAATCAATGCATCTGCGTTTGATTATCCTGCAAACAATGACCTTTCACTACGACGGGTTAATCTTTCACAAACTACTTCACTAGTTGGCACAAATAAATATTTCGAACCCGCCGGTGGTATTTATTACCACGTAGATGAAAATGGTTCTCGCGAGACCGGATTATATTACAGCCATGTTTCAGACAACAGTTGGTCCTACAGTGGTTTTGGATCAGACACCGAGGGATCTTGGTACCTAGACAAAAATTTTTCTCAAGAACAATTCACGCACTGGCTTGACGTGACAACACTTGATAGGGATCAGCCAACTGTATTTTTCTGGTTTTTTGCACCCGAACCCGTGGGGTACAACCTCGCATTCGAACGCATGTCAAACATGATTGCACAAGCGGAAGCTTCATCCGCGGACGTTGGATTAACAAATATTGAACACCTTATCGTTATTGCTCCATTGTTTAAGCTGAACGACGACATTGAGTTATCCAAAATATATATACGGCATCAGCAACAAGTTGCTTTTGACTTAGCAGATAAAGTAGCGAATATTTCTGCTGCATCGCTTTTCAATGCGACCGATGAGGTTTTGTTCAATGGGACAGAGGGTGTGCCGTGGTTGCTTTACCACGGCTTTGACCATTTTGAATTTGGTTCAAATTCATTTAATTTGATTGAAGACACGGGTGGTGACATGTTCGACATATTCGTTGTTCATCCGGGATCAGCAAACTCCGCCGCTTTTTTTGCTTCTCTGCTTGGAGAAATCATCAGAGAAGCTGGTTGTAAAGCTGATGTAGTTGTTGATGGGTATATCGACACAAGTGACATTCTTGCGGTCGTTGGAAGCATAGGAAACGAATACGTTGAAGAAGATATCAATGAAGATGGAATCGTTGACGTGCAAGATATTCTCTTAGTCATAGATGACTGGGGTGAGTGCTGGCCAGTCCAAGCGCCGTATAATTCCAGCGCGTTCCATGCTAATTAAATAAGTTAATTAGTATTGTTTAACACTTGCACATCAATTGACCACTCTTTGGGATCAGGAGTTTCAATATTAAGCAGCACTTTGTCTTCACTGTTCAGTTCATCTGCCTGCATATTAGAAAGGCGGCTCACTCTTTTTGTGCCATCTAACTCCACAGTTTCCACCCCCACTGGCAACCATGTTTCGTTGTCATAAAACAAATTGATATATTCCCACTCGTCATTTGTTTTTGGAACGAGATGTAAACCAACAACATCATCGCTTAGTTTTGCAAGCGGGCCCTCTGTTGGTTTTTCAATAAGAGTTACATTAAACTTATCTAAGACTGATTTTTTTGATTGTCCAATAGGCAGTGGAATCGGTCCACTGCCTAACTCGAACGGGTCGATGTCTTCTTCATCTGGACTCACAAGTTCTCGTTTAATGAATTGTTTTTTATCATGATCAACTTCTGCCATCCAACGACCAGAAAAAATGTAATGCTTCTGTTTTGTTTCTCTGCGTCGACCAATAATGAGCGTGTCAAACAAAATGGCTGCTTCACGCTTCCCTTCTCTTTTCTGAAAGAGCAAACGACCTGTTCGTATTTCTCGTCGATCGAGAATTGGGTCTGTTCGTGTGTAAAAAACATTCGCAGTAAGCGATGTTAGTTGCACAGATTCAATCTTATCAAGTGCGTCCTCGACGCTCAGCGATCCCTCCTCTGGGCACAGTGAAATTGCAGAAATAACTAAGGTTAGTAGAAAGTGAATCAACACGGCGACAACTCACTCATCAGTTCTCGAAGTTGTTCCCGTGCGTCTTGTAATTGTTCATCAGTTTCAGTAAGAAAAAGGATTCGGTCAGCTTTTGACATGAACTTTTTTCGTTTATCAGGAGAAGTATCGGTGAGGTTATCGAAGACGTCAGCAAGTTTAATCAGTCTGCCTTGCCATGGTCCATCTTCAAGTTGTTTGTCGTATGCAATTTCTCTGAACTCCTCTTCCATTCGCATGTCTTTTGTCATCACAGCAACATAGTCAGCAACGTTTCGTCCAAACTCTTCTAAAATTTCATCGTAATCAACATCACAATCTTCAATCGTGTCGTGTAACAAAGCGCCGGCAATAACTTCTGGATCATCAAAACCGAACACAAGATTTACCGTCATTGCAACACGAAAACAATGTGATACATACGGGCGCCCGTCGTTTCTTGTTTGGTGCTTGTGTGCCTCGCCTGCAAACGCAGTTGCTTGTTGCCAAAGTGCCTTACTCATGTGTCTTTCCTTTTTGTAACAACGCGACAACGTGCACTTCAATTGCCCCACTGCTGTCAGTTCCTTCGTGCGTTTTTCCCTTGATGTTTACAGGGGCAACAATATACCTACGTATATTCTCGCAAACTTGTTCTCGAATTGAATTCATTTTTGGTTGATCGCACAACACTGTAATGTCTACGTTGCAAATCGCCCAGCCGCCAGCATTTACCCGATCCATTGCCTCGAGTAAAAACTCTCCTGAGTCACGATTTTCGTTTTCGGGTTCGGTATCAGGAAAAAGTGAACCTATGTCCGGCTCTCCAATCGCAGAAAGCAGCGCGTCTGTGACAGCATGCATCACAGCATCCCCATCGCTGTGTGCGATAGATTGAAGCCCACATCGCACCTCCACACCACCAACCATGAGAGATGTACCATTGTCACCGGTGGGTTCAAGGCGGTGCAGATCGTACCCATGTCCAATTCTCGTTTCCATACACTGTATTGTACCCCCCCGACTGCATTTGCCGATGTACCATAGACGCATGCGAAATCTATTTATTATTGCGGTTCTATCAACAGTCACTGTTTCAGGTTGCAAAATGTACTCTCCTGGTGGGAATGTGTTTTTTAATGGTCCCGACAGTGCTGCCACATGGGAATCAACCGAGGAATTTCCAAAAACCATCACATTGATTGATACTCGAAGTGGAGAAAACATCTTTGTCATGGAAATTCCAGTCGGAAAACAACTTGTCATCGATTTTGAAACTGATGGCGGAAATGACCTTGTTGAATCACCAGATTTGATGCGATGGGAAGTATTTGACGTTGGAACCGGCTGGGGCGCGCTAAATAATGCCATGACTGTTCCAAATCGATGGTCAAGACGCCTTGATATCGCAATTCGACCTTCAAGCGAATATGCAATTCCAAGCGAACCTCTTGCAATGCAGGTTGATACCGCAGAGGATCACCCTGATTGGTGGTCTAATGAAGGGGGCGAAATCGATGTGTATGATCCTGTTGACGGGTATGAGCAGTAATACCCCCAAATAAACTCACCCCCGGAAATAAACTCACCGGGGGTGAGTTTATTTGGGGGTGAGTTTATTACAATACGGCTATGACCACTGCCAAAGAGGTAAAAACTGCAAATAACCCAGACGCTGTATCGCTTTCTGGCTACATTATTGACCCGCTCTACGAACCAGTTGGTGGTCAGACAGACCCCACGATTGGGCAGCCGGGCGAATTTCCCTACACCAGGGGTGTTCATGAAACAATGTACCGCTCTAGGCTTTGGACGATGCGGCAATTTGCCGGCTTTGGTTCAGCAGACGATACAAACGCAAGGTTTAAATATCTGCTCGAAAATGCAAAGGGCACAAAAGCAAACACAGGACTTTCCACTGCATTTGACTTGCCCACTTTGATGGGGCGTGATTCAAATGATCCCCTTTCAATTGGTGAGGTTGGTCGATGCGGCGTCGCCATAGACACCATCGAGGACATGCACAGGCTCTACGCTGACATTCCAATTGATGAGGTTACTGTTAGCCAAACCATCAACGGCCCCGCTTGTGTCATTTGGGCGATGTATCTCGCCATGGCAACAGAGCGCGACATTGACTGGAACAAACTTGGCGGGACATTACAAAATGATATTCTCAAAGAGTTTCACAGCCAAAACGAATTTATTTATCCACCCGAAGCTTCTGTAAAACTCGTCGTTGACACCATTGAATTTGCAACCAATAACACCAAGCGGTGGAATAGTGTTTCGATCAGTGGTTACCACATTCGCGAAGCGGGTTCAACCGCAACACAAGAACTTGCATTCACACTTCGTGACGGAATGGAATATGTTGAAGCGTGCATGAAACGTGGTCTTGATGTTGACTCGTTTGCACCAAGACTCTCGTTCTTTTTTAACAGTCATAATGAGTTCTTTGAAGAAATTTGCAAGTTGCGTGCAGCTAGAAGAATTTGGGCGCACGCGATGCGCGATCGGTTCGGTGCAAAAAACGACCGATCCCTTCTTATGCGAACACATGTACAAACAGCTGGGTGTTCACTCACCGAACAACAACCATTGAACAATATCGTCCGTGTTGCATATCAAGCAATGGCTGGTGTTCTTGGAGGATGTCAATCGCTCCACACAGATTCAATGGATGAAACACTAGGACTTCCAACAGAAACTGCTGTACGCGTTGCACTTCGAACACAACAAGTTCTCGCACACGAAACCGGTGTGCACCGCACGGTTGATCCGCTTGCAGGAAGTTATTTTGTTGAATCGCTTACCAACCAAATGGAAGAAGACGCAAATCAAATCATCAACGAAGTTGATGGCATGGGAGGCGTTGTACAAGGCATTCACAAAGGATATTTCCGGCGCTCCATTGCCGAAGCTTCTTATCGATTTGGACAAGAGATGGAAGCGGGCGATCGAATCATCGTGGGTGTCAATGCATATCCTGATGGAAACGAAGATGCGCAAGTTGAACTCTTACAAATTCCGCACGCAGTTGAAACACAGCAATGTGAACGACTCGATAAAGTGTTGAAGACTCGAGATAACAACTGTGCTTTGCAAGCGCTTGATGCAATCCGAGAAGCTGCTCGCAATGACGAAAACGTCATGCAATCGCTCGTTGATGCTTCGCTTGCTCGGTGCACACTCGGAGAAATGGTACAAGCGATGGCAGATGTCTTCGGTAGGTACAGCGGCGGGCCCGAGTGGTAATCTTAGATGACGTGGCAATCACCAAAAGGAACTCGTGATTTTTTCCCTGCCGATTTAGCTGCGATCCAGCATGTTGAAAGTGCTTGGCGGAATGCATCGATAAACGCGGGGTTCGATGAAATCGAAGGTCCTATGTTTGAACACCTTGATCTTTACACTGTAAAAAGTGGCGAAGGCATTGTGAGCGAACTCTTTAGTTTTCGGCGAGCCGGTGGAGATACTGATTATGCACTTCGCCCAGAATTTACACCAACGCTTGCAAGGATGGCGGCTGCAAAGGGTCGATCGCTTTCCGTTCCTACAAAGTGGTTTGGTATCCCAAGCCACTTTCGTGCTGAACGACCGCAACGCGGAAGATTGCGTGAGTTTAAACAGTGGAACGTTGACATGCTTGGCATTGACTCACCATCTGCGGATGCAGAAGTCATTGCAACTGCAATTCGAGCACTTGCAGACTTAGGTCTTACATCTGATGATATTGTTGTACGTATTAGCCATCGTGATGTGGTTGCAAAAATGTTACTTGATGGTGGACTTAAAGAAGAGCAACTACAAGTTGCACTTGGATTGCTCGACAAACGGGAAAAAATGCCTGCTGAAATCTTTGTAGAAAAAGCTGAGGAAGCAGGAATTGACCCGAGCGTATTCACACCATTCGACAATGAAACAGAAGCATCGCACGAAGATCTTGCGACTCTTCAACATGAGTTAAAACAGTGGGACATCGCAGAATGGTGCAAGTTTGATTTTAGTATTGTTCGAGGGCTTGCGTACTACACAGGCATTGTGTTTGAAATTCACGAAGCAAATGGAAATGAACGAGCAATTGCTGGTGGCGGCCGATACGACGGACTCGTTGAGATGTTTGGCGGACCTTCTATACCTGCTGTTGGTTTTGGAATGGGAGACGTTGTTCTTTCGCTTGTGTTGCGTGACAAGGGATTGCTTGGAGATGGAAACGACCTCCTTCCAACACCCGATGTTTTTGTGGTCAGTGCTGGCGAAGAAGGCGATGCGGCAATTGCAGAAACGGTTTCACTTTTAAGAAACGCAAACTTACACGCGAGAAGAAGTTACAAAACAACAAAAAACGTTGGGAAGCTACTCACTGAAGCAGCAAAAACGAAAGCTACATTTGCTGTTATTCTTGGTGAAGAGTTTACTCGCGGTGAGTACGTTGTCAAAAACTTAAGCACAAAAGATCAAGTGACGCTTCAACGAGCAGATTTGATTGAACATTTAAAATCATAAATGGCTCGCCGCATCCTCATCGTAACAGCAGTACAGGCCGAAGCAGATGCGGTCGGAAAACCAAAGGGGACATTCGTCGTCGCTGGTGGTATTGGACGAACAAACGCGGCAGTTACAACAACCACTTCTATTCTTGCCGATGGACCATTCGAATGGATCATCAACGCGGGCGTTGCGGGTGCGCTACCAGATAGCAATTTGAACATCGGAGACGTTGTCATTGCAGACAAGTGCGTGTATGCCGAAGAGGGTATTGTTTCCCCAAGTGGTTTTCAAACAATTGACGAAATGGGCTTTGCACTCGGCAACTTCGAAAATAACGAAGTTCCTGTCGACACTTGGATGAAAGAACGATTGCAATCCATCGGCCGAGTGGGTGGAATTGCAACTGTCGCAACTTGCAGTGGAACAAACGAACACGCTGCACTCATTCAAAGTCGTACTGGGTGTCTTTGCGAAGCAATGGAAGGTGCCGCAGTAGTGCACACCGCGAACCGCCTTGGCGCGAAGGCGATTGAATTACGCGTCATTTCTAACACAACCGGCGATCGAGATTCCCAACAGTGGAATCTTGAACTTGCATTAAAAATATTAGGAAAAAGCGTAGGTCAAGCAATTACCGCCTTGCGGGGGGAGTAGTCAATTTTCTTCGCAACATTGGCAACTGGTTTTTTGCACGCCGTAATTTCTGCACAAACAGTTGTTCGTTTTCAAACTCTGCATGTAAAAGCACTGCTGATAAATGTTGGGTCACTGCAGCAAGCACAATGGTGTCATCATCATGCACACCAAGGTCTGTAATCAGTCTAAGCCAGCAATCTTCGCACGATGAATCTATTTTATTTTCTTTTGCGAGCGTAAGCGTTGCGGCAAGCAGCGCCATTGGGGTTGGGTCCCAACCCTCTTGGGTACGAAACCACTCTTCAAAACGCGTTTTTTCGTTCTCAGTTGTTGCAAGAATTAAAAAAGCGTCTGCAGAAGGAATCCGGCGTATTGCCTCAAGCACTCTTGGCGTATTTTCTTCAGAGAATTTTGGAACCATGTCAATCACCGATTGAACAATCACCGATGCGGCTACCGAAGAAGCGAGTCTTTCTTGTTGACTCAGGTGGCCAGCAACACGAAGTGCGGTTATAAAATCACCTGTGGTTCCTCTCGCAAGACCATCAATTGTCATTGCATAAATAGGCGCAAGCCAGTTTGGTGTTGGCAGGTCGTTTGAAAGTGTAATTTCCGCGGGCTGCATCTCTGCTGCTTTCTCAAGTAAAACAAGTGTCGGTGCAATAATTTCAAACTCCCCTTTTTGAATTGCTTCAACCCGTTCTTTTTCGTCAATTGCACAATATGTGTCAACAGCTTGCAAAAAATATGTAGCTGCATTTGGGGCAGTAAGCATATCGATTCGCTGCTGTACTAATGATTGCATTTCTTTTACATCTTTGGTTGCAAGGAACGCAGATTTTAATAAGTTGTTCCCTGATATAAACAGCACCTTTGTTAGTTCGCCAAACTCTCCTGAGGAAACTTCCTCTTGCAATACTTCCATCGCCTTTACTGCGTGTGATTCATCTGTCATTTGGAACACTTCTACTAGACGCTCCATCGCTTCGTCATAGCGCGCTACTTCAAACTCCATATCAAAATCAGAACTGAATTCATCATGTATAAAACCACCTATTTCTAGGTCTTCAACTTCTTTGTCGATCAACCAATCTCCGAAAAATTGTTGTTCGTTTGAAAGGCTTTCCCGAATACCAAATGGATCAAACTGGTCAAGATTATCGAGATTCTTTTTAAATTCTTCCAATTTGCTAACATCGTGTACATCATCAATCACCGACACCATTTCTTTAACCGGTCCAAACATGGAATAACTTACAAGAGAGCATACAACTGCCCTTTGATTATTTACGTCTTGTGAAATGCCCAAAATTGTTTCCATTCCAGAAAGCGCGTTGTCATAATTCCCTGCTTCGAGATCGCCCTGTATGGAAAAACTCATGAGAAACATTGCAGAGCGAATGTTTCCTAAGTGTGGCAGTTCTAAATCAAATCCCTGAGAATAGTCAAGTTCCCAATCACAGGTTGGCATTGCAGCTATTTCTTGTATTCGTTTGCGAAAGGGCGCAAGTTGTTCATATTGTTCTTGCTCCACATTGGTCCAATCACTCTGCGCACCTTGTGGAATTTCTATGCCCTGCATTTCTAGGAACAACTCACCCCAAGCATCAGCGGCATTTTCTGGGGCAAAAAAAGTTGCACTCAAAGCACAATGTAGAATCGTTGCGAGTACCATCACGTGCAATGGTTGCATAATTATTCCCAACCATCAAGTAAGGAACCTTATGGATTGGATTACTATTATTATTATCGTGCTTTTTGCCCTCATTGCGGCAGTTTGCGTACTGCTCGCTTTGCTTGGTCTTGCCGGCACGTGGATCATGCTCGCTATTGCCCTTGGTATTGAGTTGCTCGACACGTATTGGGGGGATGGGGAAACGTGGGGTTGGACAACGCTTGGCGTTTGTTTTGGTCTTGCGATCATTGGAGAAATCATGGAGATGGGTGCGGGCGCCCTTGGTGTAAAAGTTGGAGGGGGATCGCGTCGCGGTATGGTCGGTGCAATCATTGGAGGCATCGTTGGCGGAATAGCCCTAACACCTCTAATCCCTATTCCAATTATTGGGACGCTCATCGGCGCTGTCATCGGCACATTTGCGGGTGCAGTAATCGGGGAGTGCACACGCAAAGATCCTGCCACTGTTGGTGGTATTGCCAAATCCGCATCTGGCGCAACGATCGGTCGCATCCTCGGCGTGCTAGGCAAAACCGGCGTTGCCGCTGTGTGTTGGTGCATCCTCGTCATCACACCTTTTGTATAAATAAACTCACCCCCGGTGAGTTTATTTCTGGGGGTGAGTTTATTTATGACTTTAGGTAAGGCGGAGAATTTCATCGAGGGTTGTAAGACCTTCGGCCAATTTAGCAAAACCGTCAATACGAAGGTTTTGCATACCAGATTCAATACAACGGTTTCGGAATGTGGTAATCGTTGGGTTACTCGCAATCAAATCGCGTAGTTCGTCATTCATCAGCAATAACTCGTAGATGCCAAGTCGACCTGCGTATCCACTCCCCCGACACTGATTACAACCAACAGCATGCGGGATTTTTTCTGGAGTGAGCCCTCCAAGTAATTCTAGTTCTTCAGGGGTTGGTTCTTCAAACTTCACGCACTGCTGGCACACACGCCGAGCAAGACGCTGCGCGAGAATAGCGTTCACCGCAGATGCAACTAAGAATGGTTCGACACCAATATTAATCAACCTTGTCATCGATGAAGGTGCATCATTTGTGTGTAACGTAGATAGCACCAAGTGTCCCGTCATGGCTGCTTGAATTGCCACTCCAGCTGTTTCCTTATCACGAATTTCGCCCAGTAAGACTACGTCGGGGTCTTGCCGCAACAGTGCGCGCAGGGCTCTGGAAAATGTCATGTCAATTTTATCATGTACCTGTATCTGAGTAATACCATCCAATTCGTACTCAACTGGATCTTCGACCGTAGATATATTCAAACGCTTGCGATCCATTGACTGCAAGGATGAATAAAGCGTTGTTGTTTTACCACATCCAGTTGGACCCGTCACAAGAATAATTCCATTTGGCGCAGTAACCTCTTTCTGCCACGCTTCAAGAATTTCTTTGCGGAACCCCAACTCATCAAGACCAATCCGAATGTTCCGATCATCGAGCAACCGCATCACAATCTTCTCGCCCTTTGGAGTTGGTACAGTTGAAACTCGTAAGTCTAATGACCTGCCAAGAATCGTTGCGCGAATTCGTCCATCTTGTGGCAATCGTCGTTCTGCAATATCTAAGTTCGCGAGAATTTTTATACGGCTCACAACTGCTGCGTGCAACCGTTTGGGCGCATCATCTAAGTCGTGTAACACGCCATCAATTCTATACCGAACCCGAGATCGATCATCACATGGTTCGTAATGAATATCTGAAGCATTTTCTCGCAAAGCGGTTGCAATCATATTGCTCACAAAACTCACAACAGGTGAAGAATCTGCCTCTGCAGTAGCATTTTCGAGATCAAGCGAAAGTTCGCCCCCACTTTCTTCTTCACGAATCTCGGGTTCAATTTTTCGTGTTTGTGCATCAAACACATCAATAGCGCTTTCCAAATCTCGCCTTAGTGCAATTGCTTGACCCATTTTTGCAGACTGATCGCAACAAATACCCTCGGCTAAAAATACTGCGTCTGGTGTTTGTGCTGCCAAATACCTCTTTCCTTCTATCTTAACCGGAACAATACAATGTTCCCTGCACCACGAACTTCCAATTTTTTCTACAAACTCTAGATCAATGTTTTCATTGTCAATTTTAACAAACAACATTCCTGATAATTGAGCAACTGTTTTTTGTACGCTCTCCTCACAGATACCTGTATCAATGAGTGTTTGCGCAACGGATTGCCCGCGGTTTTTCTTTTGCAATCGCTCAACTGCTTCCTGTTGTTCTCCATCAAGAACACCTTGCGCGCGTAACGCAACCATAAGTTTGTTTGCATAAGAGGTTGCTGGTTGTTTTAGGGTGTTTAACTGTTTCATTGCCGTTCTCCAGCATCAACAAGTGTATTGCTTGTGCTTCCGAATATAAATAGTGTTCGTTCAATTTCACCAAACTCTGCTAGGATATTTTCATCATCAATCACCAAACGAAGAAGAACTGAATCGCCCCGCACTTCAACTACAACAAAAGCGCCGTTTGCGTTTGGCAAAAGTAACGTATCACCCTGTTGGTAAATGCTTCCATTTATATTCGCCAACGAACTCTTTCCCTTCATGATTGATGTGAGTTCTAACTCAAACATCGCACGATCTGCAATTTCTACTAAGAATTGGTGTGCAATCCAAGTTTCAGAAGGCTTTTTTACAACTGCCACCTCTGTATGTGCAACTGTTTGTTTTTGACATGGATTAAGGTTAACAAGTGGTTGCTGCCAACTCGATGGATCATGATCAAGCCTCCCCGAAACGGTTTGTGTTTCAAGTATGACATCAACAACTTCAGACGATGTCTTGACTACACCATTTTCACCTAAAAAAGAATCCATAAGCATATCTTGCTGCGTTGATGCAACACTCCCTTCTACAGGAACGACCATCCACATCACTGTGAGCTCAGAAATCGCAAACAGCGCAGAAAAAATGACAAACATCGGCGCTGCTCCATAGAGCTCCGTCATGTGCTTTAGAATATTCATTGAGAACCACCCTCTTCATTGAACAACAAGTGAAGCACCAACGTTGCATCAACTGTTACATCATTTGTCCGTCTAATATCCAATCTGCTTATTGGAATCATCCGTTCCATTTGTTCAAACCGTTGTATTAAATCATACACACCCACGAAAGAACCGGTTACTTCCATATTCACTGGAAGCACACCAAAGTCGTTTTCAGATCGATTTCCAGAAATGGTAACGCTGCGAACAGTAAGATTTGATTGCTCAGCAGCAATTGATGCCTCTCCAAGCCACTGCTCGGCTTGATGCTGGATTGGAATTCTAGAAGTTGCAACTTCTGAAGCACTTGCCAGTTGTTCTATCGCATCTTGCATTTGACGATACTGTGCATTTACTTCTGAGAAATGACTGAGTTGTTTTGTTCTTGCTTTAATTTCACTAGCAACGGTCTCAACAGCAAGATTTGTTGGACGATACACCGTCAGCCAAGCCATTACCGGCGTTGCGACTAAAACAAGTACAAGCGAAAAATATCTCATTGGAATATTCAAGGGTGCACCTCAGCAAGAGTCTGTTTAACTTCATTGTGTGCTTCCATCGAGATTGCGAAACCCCTTGCAATTCCACCTTTTTTCTGTTGGCAGTATTGCAATGACACATTTGTAAAATATGCGGATTCCATCAAACTTTCTACAAACGATGAAACTGTTGCATCATCATCTGCATCCCCTGCTACATGCACTTTGTCGAACCTAATCGAAATGCCATCATCATTTGTGCGAGTTCTAGTATCTACTCGAATTGAATTCATAAATGCCTCTTCGGGTAAAACGGAGGTTAATTCAGAAAGTAAAAGTGATTTTGGAACGACGTCAAGTAACTCGCTGATTACTTTTGCTTCCTCGAGTTTTTTTCTCAGCGTTCTCTCTGATTGCATATAACCCTGCACACGCAACTGTGCATCATTCCACCTTGCTGAAACAGCTTGTTGGTTTTGAAAAACACTCCGCCAATGTCCCATGGTTGCTGCAAATGCAGAGAAGGTCATAATGACTACTATTCCAACCAATACCAATCCATACCGAAATATTCTTCGATCTCGTTTTTGATCGTGCCAACGCTTCGTTAGAAAATCATCAAATGGATGGTTCATATTGATTCCCTCGCGTACGCAAAACACAAACCTGCGACAGTTGTCCATATTGGTCCGCTTGCCAACTCTTCCGCGCCACTGATCCACGCCGAGGGATCTGCAATAAAACCATGCAAACCCAACTCCGTCGCAACTGAAGCACATAATTCTGTTTTCAACGCTCCGCCACCACAAAACACGATGCGGTCTATGGGGCGTTCGGGAAACAGTGAACTGTGATGCCGGGTGCATCCGCGGAGTTCCTCTACAAATGTGTTTTCGCAGCAACTTTCTAATGAAGAGTTTGGCTCTGCAAGACCACGAGGTAAAATTTCTCCACGCCGCTCAAACTCTCTGCCGTTCGCTCCCGCCCGAATCAGCGCTGGTGTTGATTTCCATTGTTGTGTAGAAGAAGTCTCTGGTTTGTATTGCAGCGTGCTAGCTACAACGAGATTCATCCCATGTGCAATCATGGCGATGGTTTGTTCTTTGTCCATATCAACGACCATTGAAGTGATCATTTCATCTCCATCGCGGCGATAAAGTTTGTCAAACGCTCGTAGCGTTGCGTGAACTGGAACCGTAACCCTTCGAACATCCATACCTGCGCGTTCAACAGTAGATACGCACCTATCAATCATTGCATGAGAAACACCTATGCAAAGTAATTCCTGTTGTAATTGCGAATTAGACCCATCCCGAATATTTGTGAAGATCGGCAACTGTCTGATAGAAGCGTGACTCCACGATCCATTCTGTTCACAAAGTTTTTGCACAACCTCGTCGTCTCTTGCATTGCAATCGACTCGAATATGCCTCAAAAGTATTTCTGAAGAGGGTACTGAAACCACTGCCTTGCGAGAATGAAAGCATGAAGTTGCTTCCCGTAATCCAACATCATCATTGGCAGATACTTCAAATGAAGCCTCAAGTACAAGTTCATTTTCCCCACTGATTTGCATGAAACGGACAACATCGTCGTTGCCAAAATGAATTGCTACTGGTGGCTTGGCCGATGCACGAGTGAATCTTTTTTGAATTCCCATACACGTTGCAATCGACAAGCGCGATGTGCTTCTAGAGTCCTATGCAAAGTATGGGGTTGGATTGTGTGGGTTGGGGGAGTTCATCCCCTGCACAACTGGAGTAATGAAACAAGAATGAATGAACGCACAAATTGATTCAGCGTTCAGCGGGAGGTGTAATACCTACCGAATAAAACGGACCGATCCGAAATCTGGAATGATTGGAACATTACTTATGCGAAATGCGGATGGCCAATACACGCACCACGCTTTACCGATGAGTAAATCTCGGTTTACTAAAAAAGGTGCGGTATCGATCTGTGCTGCGACAAATTCATCTGGGTTTCCCCAAAGTCGACCATCTAAAGAATATGCGCTGTTGTCGCCAGCCATCATAAATTGATCAGGACCTAAAACCGCAAGTTTATCTGGGTGCGTTCCAAAAGCTGGAGATCCTACTTCTACAAGTTTTTCATTCCCAGGTGTTGTTGGATTTTTTGTGGCTCTCGACGGAAGGCGACCACTTCGATAATATAAATCATGATCAACAGTTACCTTACTCATTATGAAAGGGGCGTTTTTAAAATGCCATGATAATGTGGGAGCAGCGCCGCCTCGACCAGCAATTACTTCGATTGGCACAGACTCATCAGCCCTAGTTACTAGCCGAAGTCGACCTTCTGGTCCATAGTCATACAGCATTTCTCCAACTCGCTGACCATCAATGTACATTGCGAGCATTTGATCAACGTGCCAAAACTCTACTGCTGTAGGTTTACCTACTTGTATCGGATCAATGTCAAACGTATCAATTGTAAGCGACGAAGGATCGTCGACTAATTGTTTTGTCAACATTGCTTTAGACCCGTCTATTGTCCAGTTAAAAACATGCCCAACAGCGTGGAGTTCAAAGTTCACAACCAACGATTTTTCTTGCGGAACAATTGTTGCCGCAACTCGGATGTCTGACATTGGCTCTTGCCTAGACCTTGGCATCAACATGTTGTACGGAAGCCAATCATCAATTGGTATTTTGTGATTATCCCACGTGAGTGTTGTGTTTCCCCCAGAGCACTCCCATGTTCGCCCATCGCGATTCCAATCCGCGACAGGCGTTGCGTGCCAAGGTGAACCTCTCCAAGGTCTTGCCAGTGCGAGATGGTCTGATGGAATTGCGTCGCTATCTGAGACTGGTCTCCATAAAGTTTTCTGTACGTGTTCAGGTTTGCGTTGAATTAAAAATGAACCGTTGCCCTTCTTGGCAAAAATTTCTCCATCTGCAATCCAAAGAGTTTCGTTTGGCAATCCAATCAGGCGCTTGATGTAATTTGCAGCAAGACCTTGCGTGTCTGTTGGATTTTTAAATACAACAACATCAAATCGCTTTGGCTCAAAAAATGGATACAACGTTTTTAGTACTAACACCCGATCACCAGTGCGTGGAATGATTTTTTTTGCTTCGGCCAGTGGCAGCGGCATTGTTCTTCCAAGTAACGGATCAACAAATCGTTCTGGACCAATATTCCTCTGAACATCAAAACCCACGGGGAAATATTCGCCTGTTTGATCGCTGTGTTTCAACAAGTGCTGCCCAAGCAGAGTTGGTGCCATCGAACCTGTAGGAATAACAAACCCCTCGACGACAAAACCCCGAAAAACCATTGCAAGGACGAACGCCACCAATAATGATTGGATCGTTTTTATCACGCCTGTCTCTTCTTTGTGTTCTTTCGTTTGCATGTACTGTGCAGTTTACCCTGTACTCTCAGAACCGCCACCTTCGGAATTTGAACCGGAGTTGCCGCCTTTCCTTCGACGTCTTCGGCGTCGGCGCTTTTTCTTCTTTGGCCCAGAGGCTTCTGTACTTTCTTGTGTCTGAGTGGGTCCTTTGTTTTGGGCAACTTGCTTTGCGCTACTCTTGTTTCCGCGTCGCCGACGAGATTTTTTATTTTTATTTTTATTCTCTTTTTTCTCGTACACGGGCTTTTCAATTTCTTCCCATGGTCGAGGACAAGTTTCTGGATCGCTGAGTTCTTCAACTGGGACTGCGATCTGCCTGTTGTCATGTTCAAGAGCGACAAGCACAAGTTGCGTCAAAATTTTTCCGTCAAGTACAACGCCTGGCCCTTCAGCAGTGCCAACCCTTGTTTTTCTGTGTGGCAAATTCTTTTTCAATTCACGATACGTTTGGTCTTCATACCGAAGGCAACACATAAGACGTCCGCACCGTCCTGAAATCTTCTTCGGATCAAGCGTTTGCTTCTGCTGTTTTGCTGCGCGCATTGAAACTGGCGAAAGAACTTTCAAGAAGCTCTTGCAACAACAATGTTGACCACATTTTTCATAATCTCCAACAAGCCTTGCTTCATCTCGTGAGCCAACCTGACGCATTTCAATTCTGGTTTTAAATTCTTTCGCAAGTGCTTGAACAAGAGATCTGAAATCAACCCTGTCTTCTGCTTGATAATAAACCGTAAAAAGTTCTTCACCAAGAATTGGTTCCACGTCTACAATTTTCATTGACAGTTGATGTTCTTCTACCAATTTTTTAACTATCTTTTTATGATCTCTCACTCCTCCCTTGAGTACACTCATGCGACCTAAATCCTCCGCAGTTGCAATCCGGAGAACTCGACCATTTGTATGGAATGGAAACTTTTTTCCGCCGGAGTTATCTATATATTCGAGCATTTCAGAACGAGAAATGGATTTACCGCAGCCTGCATTTGAACAGGTCGTGGTGAGCAGATCGACCAATTCTGTTCCTCGATGCGTCCGAGCAACAAGTTTTGATCCACATCCTGCTCGGATTTCTCCTGCTTGTTTATACTCGCCAACTTCAAGCATTGCGCCAAAACGCACAACCATCGTCGTTGGCGCCTCAAGCGCTTCGAGTTGTTCTTCTAGGGTGAGTGCATCTCGGTTTGAAGGATCTTCGTCCTGTTCAAAAACCGGTAATGGAAAAATAGACATGTCTGTAGATACCGCGTTACAAAATTACGAAACTAGGTTCACCGAGTTCACCGAGTTCGTAATCACTGTTCAAAACTGTCGTCAGGAAGGGTTTCATCTCCATCAATCACCTGACCAACTGATGGGTTTGTACGCGTAAGCGATTCTATTGTAGCGGTTCGACCGTCTTGTTTGAGCGCTTCGAGCGTTTTTCGTTGCCGTTTTGTAAAGAGAAGCCGAATCGGCACTTCACTAAAGGGCAATTCTTCTCGAAGACGGTTCATCAGATACCGTTCATATTGACCTTCAAACATATCTGGTTCATTCACAACGATCGCAATCGTTGGTGGTGAAACGGCTATTTGCGACACATATAAAAGTTTTGCAACTGTTCCCAAACGAGATGATGGACCGCGATCTTTCAATATATCTCGCAACACGCCATTCAATTTGCCAGTTGTTTCGCGGTGGATGGATTGCGCCTTTAAGTTAAACGCCATAGCGACAGCGTCTTCAATGCCTTCGCCTTCATGGGCGCTGATAAACACAATTGGTGCGTAATCTAAACCCCGCAACTCTTTTGTTAAATATTCGAGGTAATCTTCTGGTGTGACACTTTCATCAACAAGATCCCATTTGTTTACCACTATGACTGTTGGCTTAAACTGCCTTTGAAGTTCTGTTGAAAGCTTTTTATCAACTTGAGAAATCCGTTGCGTTGCATCGACCAACAACATTGCTACGTCTGAACGACGAATTGAATTCAACATTCTGCGGTAGGCGTAATATTCAATGTCATCCGAAAAACTTTTTTGTTTTCGAACACCAGCGGTATCAATCGCTGTTAATATTTTTCCATTAATTTCAAATTGCACGTCAACTGCATCGCGAGTTGTTCCTGCAATTTCAGAAACAATCACGCGGTTTTCTCCAGCAAGTGCATTAATAAACGATGACTTTCCTGCGTTTCGTTTTCCAACGATAGACAACCGCATTTCGTCTTGTTGCTGTTCAACCTCGCCAACTTCACCAAGACGTTCCCAGAGTGTGTTAGAAAGTGAAGTAATTCCAAAACCACTCGTCGATGAAACGCAAAGCACTTCGCCCAAGCCAAGCGCAGCTGCTTCATGGCCATGTGATTCCCAACTCCGTGAATCTACTTTGTTTGCAACTACGATTGTTTTTTCTGCTGCTCCTGATCGCCGCAATAATTTTGCAACCGTTTCGTCAAGTGGTGTAATACCAGATTGCGCATCAATCACAAAAAGAATGATTTCTGAACGATCCATTGCTTCTTGAATTTGGGATTCAATATCTTCTGTTAAATCGCGGAGGTCACACCCGGCATCATCAATGTGTTGTCCTTCAACAACGTACACGCCCCAGCCACCTGTATCATGAATTTCTGCAAAACGAGGGAGCGTACCCTTTGGAGTCTTTTTCGGAGGTTCAATTTCAAGCACCACGCTCACGCGATCGCGCGTGACTCCGGGGGTTGGATCGACGATAGAAACACGCTTGCGAGCAAGACGGTTCATGAGGCTCGATTTGCCAACATTTGGTCTTCCGACAATTGCTACTCTTGGTAGGGACATTCCGCCATTGTATCAGAGCAGGCGCGTTCGATGCGCAGTGAATTACGGGTCGTATAAATTGCCAAACTGCGATACACTCTCCAAATGCCTACTACACGTACACAAGGTGCTTTGATCGTCATTTCTGGCCCATCCGGAGTTGGAAAAACGACGATCGTACATAGGGTACGAGAAGAATTGAACGCTATTTTTAGCGTTTCGGCAACAACTCGTCCAAAAAGTGATCGCGAAACTGATGGTGTGGATTACTACTTTGTTACATCCGAACGGTTTGAGGAGCTAGTACAAGAAAGAGCTTTTCTAGAACACGCTGAAGTTTTCCATTGTCATCGATATGGCACACTGAAAGAGCCAGTTGAAAAAGTACTGGCAAAGGGTAATTTGATGCTGCTTGATATCGATGTGCAAGGCGGCGTGCAAGTGCATCAGAATATGCCCGAATCCTTACGATTTTTTATCCTTCCACCGAGTGAAGATGAATTGCTTCGAAGATTGACCGAAAGGGGGCGTGATGATGCTGATTCGATCGAGCGGAGGTTTTCCGAAGCCAAACAAGAGATACTCTTTGCGAGCGAAAGTGGTGCGTACGACTTTTTTATTGTAAATGACAATCTTGAACTTGCAGTAGCAGAAACTGTAGCCATTATTAAAAAGTGTCAAGACACTGCGCAATCGGCACCATGAAACTGTTTCTAAAAAGTTTCATGGTCACAGTTTTGCTGTGCGCAGCAAGGGTTTCTGCTGCTGTACCGCTTGATTCGATTGTTGCGAAAAACACTTTTCCAATTGCACCAAGGGGTGGTGTTCTTATGGTCCGCCTTCTGAGCAGCGAACTTGGCAACGAATGGCCTTCGACAATACCTGTTGTTTTTGAAGATGGGACTACTGCCGACGGTGTAGTTGGGTGGATTGAGATAAAAGAACATTCAACGGGTTGGACAGACGAAAGTGTTTTTGTTCGCCCAATTGAAATGACAGATTCCACAGCATCAACGAACCCAAGGGACACCATCAGTGGTCCAATTCTTTTAGTAGAACTTCCAAAAAATGGAACTGGTTCAATTTATTTTGGCGGAGAAAGCGTTGTGCCAAAGTGGGTAGATCTCCCATCACAATTCCCGAGTTTTGATTTTTCAAAAACAGAAAAAACTGGAACCCTAACTTTTTTAGAAGCGAACTACTTGCCGCCAACGAATGCCTTGCATTATTGGAGATGGGTACTGCTTGCATCTAAAAACAATGTAAATCCTCCTGTAATTCCTAATGCTAACCGCGTAGAAAAACTTTCGGCTCTACATGGCGAACAATTGTGGCGGATTGCATTTCACAATCTCTCTATTGCAAGCCGAGGTGCTGGGGCTGCTTGTCTCGATCTACTTACAGATACGTCGATGGACGAAGACCACCGTTTTGCTTGCTGGGTTGAAAGTCAAACCAAACTCGAAAAATTACTTAGTATTTTACTCGACGAAACATTAACGAGTAAACAACTAGCATACAGGGCGTTGCGTTGGAGTGATGCACAATCAAAATCTTTGTTTTGGTTTACTTCGCTGTTCGGCGCATCGGTAACAGTTAAAGTAGCGAACAGTAAACCAGAAACAAGTTTGTGCCAACTTGCATGGGAAGGTGAAGACGAAATACCTCTCGCTTTTGAGATACCCGCGCGCAAAACGGTTTCCATGAATTTAAAAAGACCAAAAGCACTAGACCTTTCAGTTTTTGGTCCGGTTGTCACTCCCCCTGTTCAAAAATTAGTGCTCAGCATGCCAAACAGAATGGCTATTTTTCCTGTAGAAAATGGAGTCATTAAAGCAAAACCACCGCATGTTAAACTTCCTCCGCTCGTTCCTACATGGACACTCTCTTCGCTACGCCATGGGTATGCAAGACGTGTTTCTCAAAATCAAAAAACTGAAGTAGAAGTCCGGTATGTGCTAGGAAGTTGGGAAATCTTTATTGCGTGCCATGGAAGCGCAAATGATTCAGAAATCGACCAAGAAACTGTTTCCTTATTCTTTTCATCGCTTTCAGAACCAATTGTGATTACACCGAAAACGAATGCTTTGTCTCACTTTCAGATATTTACGGAAACAACTGATGTGGGTTGGAATTCGCGTGTTGTTGTACCGAATTCTGTCATTCAAAATGGAAAACTATCATTTTCCGTTGTACGCACTCATGGCGAGAATGATAATATTGAAACTTCCCCGCTCCCTTGCGTGCCTTGGGACATTAATCCTGCACCAATTGTGATTGATACGACACACTGGAACACGATCGACAATATTCCTATCACACCAGACCCCGAATAAAATTAATTGACTCCGAGTCAATTAAAACCTTATATTTTTAATTGACTCGGAGTCAATTAATTCCGTAATTTTCATATCTCGTTTATTACCAATGTGTTAAGACACGGCTTATTGACTCGGAGTGAATTAAATCCTGTATTATTTAATTAACTCCGAGTGAATTTAATCCTGAAGATTTTAATGAACTCGGAGTCAATTAATTCCTGAAATTTTTAATTGACTCGGAGTTAATTAATTTTGGGATTAACTTATCTCGTTTGTTACCAGTATGTTAAGTGGGTGTGGCAATGGTTTTTATTCACTCGGAGTCAATTAAATGTTGGTGTAGGTATAGCGAGCGGTATACCGCGGCGGTGCTGAGTGCGTTAAAGCGAAGCAGGGCTAAAATTTCAGGCGTGCAAGAATGCCGATTGCACCAGCAGAATCATAATTTTCTGTTTGCAGTGTTACACCTGCTGAGTCATAGACTGATAACTCACCAGCAAACACGACTCCGCCCAACAGCGTGATTGAAACGCTTGGAGTGGGATGATAGGTAGCTCGTACATGCAGTGGGAGCGAAGTCGCTTCACCAACACCACCTTGGGCATATCCAGAATCATCCAAACGGAATCGGCTGTAATCGTATGAAAGACCAACCCCAAGAGACCAATCGTCAATTGGTTTCCATACAAGTTCAGCGCCAATCCGACTACCAAAACGAGTGGTCAAATCACTCGTCAGTGTTACATCATCTGCCAATTTCCAATCGAGCACCAAGATAGGAAACAAACGATCGTCGTCTTCTAGAGCCTCGACAACACCAAGGCCACCACCAAAAACAAGTGTGTCCGAGTAAGCGTGCGCAAAACCGATCATCCCACCAAAAACTCTGGAGTCGGATTGAGCCGCACCAGAATCTCTGCTCCATTTAATAATGGGTCCACCAAAAATTTGGGTTTTCTCTCGAAGTTGGTGCGTCCACTGCATTGCAAGATCTGTGGTAGTAACAAGATCCCACGGATCATCATTTCCCAAACCTGTAGCACCCGAAAAATTCCAATCATCGCGTTGGTATTGAAAACGAAATTGCAGATAATCATCGTCAGTCACTTGGTATTGAAGTCGTAGCTCTGCACCATATCTTGTAGCTTCAACCTTACCACCATTATCAATGGAACTATCAAATTGATTTGTGAGATGGAAATCTAAAATTGAATCAATGTCATCTGCTTGAGCAGTACTAATAATCAATACAAGAAAAGTGAAAGCAATTGTTCTCATCATAAGTCCGTTCAAGAAGTTGTCGTAGGGAGTGTTTCCACGAGATTAGTCAAAATGTCATCGGTTGTCACGCCTTCTGCCTCTGCCTCAAAATTAAGAATACAACGATGTCGCAATGCTGGCAGAATTGCACTTTGAATATCTTCTACCGCAACAGTTGATCTACCGGCGAGCAGCGCCCTTACTTTTCCAGCCAAGGCCAACGTTTGTGCTGCTCTTGGTGATGCACCAAAACGTAAAAATGTTTTGACCTGAGGTGTTGCAACCTCTGCCTCAGGATGCGTTGCGAGTACACAACGCACTGCATAATCTTGCACATCCTGTTTCAACTCTACTTCTCTGATCATTGATTGATAGTGCATGATCTTTTCTGTATCGAGAATTTTTTCAATCTTCGGTTGGAAACCAGTCGTTGTTCTGTCAATAATTTCCATCAGTTGGTTGCGGTCTGAATATCCAACGCGTAACTTAAAAAAGAAACGATCGAGTTGCGCTTCTGGCAGTGGATATGTTCCCTCTTGTTCGATCGGGTTTTGAGTTGCCATGACAAAAAACGGTTGTTGCAGTTGGTGTGTTTCACCGCCAACTGTAACTGATTTTTCTTGCATCGCTTCAAGGAGAGCCGATTGTGTTTTTGGTGTTGCACGGTTTATCTCATCTGCAAGCACCATTTGGGCAAAGAGCGGTCCCTTGCGAAATTCAAACGTTCGTCCTTCTTCTGATTCAACGACAACAGTTGTTCCAGTGATATCGGCCGGCATTAAATCTGGCGTAAATTGAATACGAGAAAAACAGAGATCCAACGCTTCACTCAGCGTTCGGATCAACAACGTTTTTCCTAATCCGGGAACACCCTCAAGTAGTGCGTGTCCACCTGCAAACAAACAAATGAGAACACCGTCGACAATCTCATCATGTCCAACAACGGCTTTGGCTATTTCTTCTCGAGTTCGTTGATAATCCGCGCGAAATGAATCTGCCGTGGTTTCTACTCGTGATGCAGTTTCTGTCATACGAACACGATACCATTATTGGAGAAACTTAGTCTCAAGGTAGTAAACTTTGTAAATAGACGCAAATTAACGGAGGGGCAAAAATCGTAAATTACGCAAAGGTGTTAATTTACTCAGCTTTTTCAATCATCCAGTATTCGATTTCGATCTGCGTTTGGCGACCAAACACGGTAGCGAGCACCCGTACAACACCCTTGTCGGGGAAGATTTCATCGACTGTACCCTCATAGCCCAAAAATGGACCTTCTTTGATATTAACATGATCGCCAACAGCAAATTCGAGTCGCACCTCTGTGACTTCATCTGGGGCTTGTGAGTCAAAGAGCATTTTGTCAACTTCATCAGCAGACATTGGGGTTGGCTTGCCAGCTGTACCAACAAAATCACCAACACCCGTTGTTTCTTTGATGAGGAAAAAGATGTCTTGCGAAATTCGTTGTTCTTCGAGTTTCATCTCAACAAAGATGTAACCTGGATAGAGTTTTGTTTCAGTAATTTTTGCTTTACCTGTTTTGGAAAGCGTTTTTGTTTTTTCGGTTGGAACCATGATGCGCCCAACAAGGTGTTGCATTGCTTCAATTTCGACTTTGCGGTCAAGCGCTGCTTTTACATAATCTTCCTTGTTTGATGCCACGCGAAGCACAAACCAATTCATGCCCGCGCGAGTTTGTGGCTCTTCACCATCGGGTTCATTTTCAACCGCACTTTCAACTGGTTGCGCAACCACTGTTTCTTCTGAAACTTCAGGAGTCACGGCTTCTGTGGTTTCAGATGCGGGTGTTTCAATGTTGTTTTCTGTATCAGTCATAGTATTCATTGCGTCTTTCTTCAATGTCCCTCGTTAAGAAGATTGCAAAACATCAACGGATTGGAAGAATGTTGAGAAACCTAGGTCAGCAATTTGACAAAACAGTGCGATAAATGCAGTCAATAAGATGACTAAAATTGTTGATCCCAGTATTTCACGCCTTGTAGACCAGTTCACTTTTTTCATTTCACCTTCAGTTGCGATCATGAAGTCAACCATTTTTGGTTTGCGACCAATGAGGTAATAGCCGGTTGATCCACAAGCAAGCATGACCACGATCGTCACTGCTGCTGAAACAAAAACTGGTTCAATATCACCAATTTGAATACCGTTGACTTGATCCCACAGCCACGCAACGCCCATCAATGACAATAGTCCAAAGCCGATGGCAGACATCAACCGTACCCAATATCCTTGCCCTTGTTTGTAGATTCCTGCAGCCATGTGCATCCTCTTTGTTTACCGAAACCGCGTGCGATTTCGTAGTTGTCTTCAAAACACGCCGGGAGTGACTCGAACACTCAACCTGCGGATTTGGAATCCGCTGCTCTGCCAATTGAGCTACCGGCGTCTTGCGCCAATCGGCGCGGTTTATTTTCGCTTGATCTTATGAAGCGTGTGTTTACGTAGACGCGGGCAATATTTTTTATAGCCTTCTTTGACTTTTTCGTCAATGCCACCCTTCACGCGGATACTTGTGCGATAATTAAGGTCGCCTGTTTCCGTGCATTGAAGCCATACGTATTCTCGATCTGTTGCCTTCTTGGCCATGATAAACCTCTTTCATGAACGGGTCTGGGGGAGCAAAGTGCTCCCCCAAAACCAATTCACATTAAAAACATTATTCAATAATCTTGGTAACAACACCGGAACCAACCGTGCGGCCACCTTCGCGAATCGCGAAACGAAGACCCAATTCCATAGCAATTGGTTTATCTTCAAGATCGATTGACATGGTTACATTGTCACCAGGCATGCACATTTCTGCGCCATCCATAAGTTCCAACTTACCTGTTACATCCGTTGTTCGGAAGTAGAACTGTGGCTTATACCCAGTGAAGAATGGTGTATGACGACCGCCTTCTTCCTTCGTAAGCACATACACTTCGCCTTCGAACTTCGTGTGCGGTGTGATGGAACCTGGCTTCGCAAGAACTTGACCGCGTTCAATGTCTTCTTTGTCAATACCTCGGAGGAGACAACCTACGTTGTCACCAGCTTGTGCATCGTCAAGAATTTTTTGGAACATTTCAACGCCAGTAACAGTTGTCTTTCGGCTTTCTTCTGCAAGACCGACGATTTCAACTTCATCACCAACTTTTACGATACCGCGGTCGATACGACCTGTTACAACAGTACCACGACCTTTGATGGAGAAGACATCTTCCACTGGCATCAAGAAGTCCTTGTCTGTTTCGCGAACTGGTTCTGGAATGTATGAGTCACATGCTTCGATGAGTTCATCGATTGGCTTGCAAATTTCATCATCCTTGCCTTCGGCTTCAAGTGACTTGAGCGCTGAACCACGGATGATTGGAATATCGTCACCTGGGAAATCGTACATGCTGAGCAATTCACGAATTTCCATTTCAACGAGTTCTAGTAGTTCTTCGTCGTCAACCATGTCACACTTGTTCATAAACACAACAATCTTTGGCACACCAACTTGGCGTGCGAGAAGAATGTGCTCACGAGTTTGTGGCATTGGGCCGTCAGTTGCTGCAACAACAAGAATCGCGCCGTCCATTTGGGCAGCACCAGTAATCATGTTCTTCACATAGTCAGCGTGACCTG
>JACKQG010000933.1_pt1 | contig 41198 bp, 49 predicted proteins | sample 8237621 | NCBI WGS metagenome assembly JACKQG01 (sample SAMN15677084, study PRJNA649215) | marine metagenome | biome: marine; feature: Black Sea; material: saline water; isolation source: suspended particulate matter (SPM) from the Black Sea western gyre | collected 2013-06-09/2013-06-10 | depth... | reverse complement strand
CGTAGATGTTTCTGATTTGCTCATCGTGATTGACGCGTGGGGTGCGTGCGAGTAAGTAACAAGCAATCAATAATGTCGCTTCAGGCGCAGATGCTGGCGTTGGATGACACCTATTGTTTCGATCGTGTACCTTGACATGCGTGGGATTTTATGTTGATTATTGGTCCATAATGGTCAATATTGGTCGTTAACGTCGAATTATTGCATGAAAAATCTAGAATAACTGAATTTTCTTGAAACCGAGTCAAGTCAATGCTACGAATAGCGTATTAGAGATAATAGATCTATATATAAGTGCAATGTGCATGAAATAGGTCAAAAGTACTTTGTTTGGAGAAAAAGGAGTCCACACATGACAATCATACCAATTTTACTTGCTGCCTTGTGTACCTCGGCCCTCACGGGTCTTGGTCAAGAACAAACGAACAATCGTTTACCAAAGGATGCAATTCCTGTAGTCTCAGTGCCGAGTCTTGATTATTCGGCACTTTTTGATGCAGATCTATCAAGAGAAAAATCGGGGCAAGCGCCACAGTTCGCTGTTCCAAATACAAAGTCAATCACTCCTGGGACTGATGGTATTTGGGAACGTGTTGATATGAATACACAACGTTGGACGTTACGTGTTTCATGTGACAATGCGTTGACGATGAACCTTGGTTTTGGTCGGTACAACATGCCATCAAGTGGCTCGTTGACAATCACTGATGCGTCGGGCGACTATCGAATTCGTCCGTTCACAGCAGACGACAATAAATCGCACGGTGAACTTTGGACTCCAGTAGTTCCAGGCAATGAAGCGATTATTGAAATCGTAGTTGATTCAAATCAAAAGGGCCACGTAGTGAAAGGCATCGAACTTACCTCGATCAACTCAGGTTATCGTTGGGTTGGCGATGCCGCTGATCGCGGTTCATCTGAATCATGCAACATTGATGTGATGTGCCCAGAAGGCAACGCATGGTGGGACGAAATTCCATCGGTTGGTGTGTATACACTTAATGGATACCTCACTTGCACAGGTGTCATGATGAACAACACTTCGCAAAATCAAACTCCATTATTCCTTACAGCAAATCATTGTGGTGTAACAAACAGCAGTGACTCATCTATTGTTGTGTATTGGAATTATCAAAACAGTTATTGCCGAACACCCGGCAGCAGCGACAGCGGTGGGAATGGCGATGGTAATTTTAGTCAGTTCACAAGTGGTTCAAGCATGCGTGCGACTCGTTCGTACAGCGACTTTACATTGACCCAACTTTCTTCAAATCCAAATGCTGCATGGGGTGTTACCTATGCGGGTTGGTCTCGAGCTGGATCTGCATCGCTCGGTGCTGGTATTCATCACCCCGAAGCTGCAGAAAAACGAATTTCATTCCCAGATACTGTTCAAGCGAGCGGCGAATACTGGGACGTGAACTGGGGCGCAGGTCGAACTGCTCCCGGTTCTTCTGGTTCACCACTATTTGACGGCAACCATAGAGTTGTTGGTCAACTTTGTTGTGGTTCCTCATATTGTCCAAACGATTTGAATGATTACTATGGTCGTTCACTCAACCTTTCTTGGGACGGCAGCAGTTCAAGTAGTTTAAGTAACTGGCTAGATCCAACAGGCACAGGCGCTCAAACAACAGACACGTTGGTTCCCGGCGGTGGCGGCGATCCAGAAGGCGCTTGCTGTGTAGGCATGACATGTACTTATGGTACGGCAGCAGATTGTTCAGCAATGGGCGGGACATATCAAGGCGATTATGTTTCTTGCACAAGTTACCCATGTGGTGGTGCACCTGAAGGCGCATGTTGTCAAGGCGAATTTTGTTCAATCATGACGCAAGCAGGTTGTGGTACTGAAGGTGGTACTTACCAAGGTGACAACACAACTTGCGGTGCAGACGCTTGTACGAATGGTGGTTGCGAAGTTGGTTATTCCCCAGACTGCATGGGCACTTGTTTTGAAGATAGTGTCTACACTGATTGGGTCGGCGATACATACTGCGACGACGGCGCATACATTCCTGCAGATTATGGATACGGCGGCCCTGCTGGCGTAGCTATTTATCTCAACTGTGATGCATTCCAATGTGACGGTGGCGACTGCCCAGATTGTGGCGGCGGCGGCGATCCAACAGGTGCTTGCTGTTTTGGTACAGATTGTTTTGTACTGACACAAGCCGAATGTTCAGGCAATAGTGGCGAATATGCTGGCGACAACACCACTTGTGGTGCTGACACCTGCGGTTCACCTTCAACATGCGACGCAGACGTCAACGGTGATGGCAATGTCGATGTTAGTGATGTTCTTGAAATGATTAGCGCTTGGGGAACAAGCGATGCAGCTGCTGATATAAACGGCGATGGCATTGTTGATGTTTCCGACCTTCTCATTGTGATCGACGCTTGGGGACCATGCCAAGGCGGCGGCGACCCAACAGGCGCGTGCTGTTTCGGTACAGAATGTGCTGTGATGACTTCAGCAAATTGTGCTGCAGCAGGCGGTTCGTACAACGGCGACAATTCAACATGCTCTGCTGATGCTTGTGGCGGCGGTGGTGGTTGTGAAGCTGGTTGGACTGCGGACTGCCAAGGCACATGCTTCCCAGACTACGTCTTTGAAGCATGGGTTGGCGACGGGTACTGCGACGATGGAGCATACATTCCTGCCGATTACGGTTGCACCGAGTGCCCTGCAGGTGTAGCAATCTGGCTCAACTGCGATGCGTTTGGTAACGACGGCGGCGACTGCGATGGCGGCGGCGATCCAGTAGGTGCATGCTGTGTTGGCACAACTTGTACTGAAGATACCGAAGTAAATTGTGCTGCTGCTGGTGGTACGTACCAAGGCGACGGTTCATCATGTGCAAGTGATCCTTGCGGTGGTGGTGGATGCGAAGCTGGATACACTGCTGACTGCATGGGTACGTGCTTCGAAGATGCTGTTTACACTGACTGGGTTGGCGATGGCTACTGTGACGATGGTGCTTATATTCCATCCGATTATGGCTACGGCGGTCCTGCTGGCGTAGCAATCTGGCTCAACTGCGATGCATTTGGTAACGACGGCGGCGACTGCGATGGCGGCGGCGACCCAGTAGGTGCATGTTGCATCAATAGCCAATGCCAAGAAATGGACGCAGCGACATGCACAGCCATGGGCGGTTCGTACCAAGGCGACGGTTCATCATGTGCAAGTGATCCTTGCGGTGGCGGTGGTGGATGCCCTGCTGGCGAAATCGAAGATTGCAATGGCAATTGCTGCCCCGAAACATGGGTTGGCGATGGTTACTGCGATGACGGCACATACGAGTGGAATGGCAACCCTATTTTCCTCAATTGTCCTGAATTCGGTAACGACGGCGGCGACTGCGATGGCGGCGGCGGATGCCCTGCTGGCGAAATCGCAGATTGCAATGGCAATTGCTGCCCCGAATCATGGGTTGGCGATGGTTACTGCGATGACGGCACATACGAGTGGAATGGCAACCCTATTTTCCTCAATTGTCCTGAATTCGGAAACGATGGTGGTGATTGTGGCTAATGCCTTGTTACCACGTGTAATGTAATTTCACGAAAGAGCCTCGCGAAAGCGGGGCTCTTTTTTTTACATGCAGAGAGTACAATGGAGCAATGAATATCGCGAAGAGAATATTGGTTGGGATTCCTGTCTATAACGAAGCGAACTACATAAACCCTGTATTGAGCGAAGTTTGTAAATACACAGACGATGTCTTAGTAGTAGATGATGGTTCCAACGACCTCACGCCGGCGTTACTTGCTGGTCATCCGGTTGAGGTTATTCGACACTCGGAAAACCGCGGCTATGGGCGTTCACTGCAAGACATGTTCCGATGGGCAGCAGTCGATCAGTTTGATTGGCTCATCACAATGGACTGTGATGAACAACACGAGCCGGCAGCAATTCCTCGCTTTGTGCAAGCAATCATGGATGACCAAAGTGACATCATTTCTGGCAGTCGATACCTAGAATTGCACTCAGAAAATGACATGCCGCCCGTTGACCGCCAAGCGATCAATAAGCAAATAACAAGTGAATTGAATCATGCACTAGGTTTTGAACTGACCGATGCATTCTGCGGTTTCAAAGCGTATCGCGTTTCGGCACTTGCAGAATGTACATTTGATGTCAATGGGTACGAGTTCCCATTACAGCTTTGGGTGCAAGCAGCGGCAATGCAATTACGCATTGAAGAGATTCCAGTGCGGCTCATATATAACGATCCTACGAGAACATTTGGTGGCCCACTTGACGATCCTCAAGAGCGGATAGATCATTACCGCGCAGTTCTTTGCAGAGAACTTGGGCGCTACGCATCGCAGTTACCTCGCGCAGAGGAAAGAGTGCCTTGCTAACCAATGGAACAATTCTGCAAACTACCCCCGAAATTTCTCAGTGGGGAAAGTTGCTCACTGCGGCAGAGGGAACTTTATTTAATACATCACTTCGGGAGTGGCAGAACGAAACGCGTGGTGCGCTTGGACTAGAAACAAACAGCGAAATTGTCGTTGTAGGTCATCAGCCAATGTTTTTTCATCCGGGTATTTTGGCAAAGTTTGTTGCAGCGAGTGAATTTGCAAAAGTGTGCAATGCAAAACTCGTTCACCTTGTTGTCGATCATCATGTTGGGGATGTTGGGACGATTGAAATACCAAATTTGCAAGATGGTGTTTTGCAGATTGAAAAAATGCGCGTTGCACAATGTGAGGACTCCACTCCTCTCTGCGATCAGAACCCTCTAGAAATCACAACAAATGATGCTCGGTTTGTCGGAGCGTTGAACAACGATGAACAAAATGCAGCAATGCAAATTGCTGAAGCAACGGGCACATTGATGAAACCCTACGCAGCAATAGACTGCAAAATTGCTGCAACCGATCTGTGCAAAACGCCCATTGGCGAAGCCGTTATTGATGCAATGTTTGTAAACAAAGGCGCGTGTATTGCAGCGTATAACGAAGCAGTTGGCGCATATCCAAAGAGCGGTGTTCCGTTCCTCGCAGCAAACGAACTTCCTGTGTGGGGAGATGATCAAAAAACTATCCGTCCCCGCGCGCTTCTTCTCACGCTTCTTGCAAGGTTGGGTGTAGGAAATCTATTCGTTCATGGAACAGGCGGTGCAATCTACGACCGTGTGATGGAACGGTGGTGTCAAAACTGGCTTGGTGTTGATGTATGTCCGCAAGTCATGGCAACTGCGACAATGACATTGCCTTTTGAAATAGAAACGATCGCATCAGCAAGGCACCACTATTTTTCTGGAGACCCCAAAAAGAAACAGTCGTTTTTGTCAAACATTGATTCGCTACCAAGGGGAAGCTCAGCAAGGCAAGTTGCATATCTTGAAATGCACCGTATGTTTGCTGCACTTGGAGTTAAACCAAACCACGCAGCGCTTATGCGTTCGCAACAAATAGCACGCAAGCGAGACTGGGCATTTCCGCTTTATGGTGAAGCGGAACTACAGAAACTTACCAAAGACCTTTCGGTTCCCAAATTGCTTTGAGCGTTTTTTCGTTTGTTCCAAAGATAACCGCGCCGTTTCCTAATGTTCGCCTGAGGAATTGTCCATCAGAATCGTATTGTGTCACGACAAGTGCATCGCTGTCGCCCATTCGAGTGGTGACGGAGAATCCGATATTGGTCGATTGAATCTCATCGGTTCGCATCGTTTCAGCAGGTGGATCGATGTAATCGTTGAGTGTTCTCCAAGAAAGGTGCGAGGGACGTGTTTTGCTTAACCAAGGACCGATGACCCAAGTCAGTGTTTTTGGTAGCCAGGGATTTTTGATTTTTACTTCTACAGGAGAGAGTTGCCGATTTGACGTGAGGTCTTGGCGAAGGATAAGGAGTTTTGGATTTGGCTCTCCAAGCGTAGGGCGGTTTCGGATGCCAGTTTCCTTCTCGACCGTACTGATTTTGCCTTTCCAGCGGGTTGCTGTGCTTGACCACATTTCTTCCTTGCCATCAAAACTCATCCAGTAATATCCGAGGGTGTCAGTCACGATTTTTGTTTGTTGATTTGGCATGATTCGAGAACGGACCTCGACGAGGAGCCCTTTTTCATCATTATCAGTTGCTGAAGTCCCGATTTCGCTGATGGTGCCAATTCTTGATGTGATGTGGGCGTATCCAATATCGAGTGGTCTCACTTGATCTTCTTGATATTGCTGGATTTGCCTCCAATGAGAAACACCAACAGATGCGGAGAGAGATTCGGGTGTTAGGTCCGATAAAAGTGTAGATGCACTATCAAGACCGACCATTCTCTGGGTTAAGACAGCGGCGGGGCTTAACGAGACGAGTGTTTGAAGCGAAGCCATGATAGAGGGGCCAGATCGTTGCCATCCCTCTTTGGTTGTAAGAATGGACGCCATGATTGCTTGATTGCCATGGACTGGGAGTGCCAACCAACACAGGGTGGATTCCTCAGCATCCTTTATATAGAGAGATGTTCGCATCCACCACCCTTCAATGTTTCCAATCGTGATCGCTCGATCATCAAGAATGCGTGTTTTGTCCTCAGACTTTTGCCTTTCATACGCCAGCATGGTCAATTCTTGGGCTGTCTTTTGGTTTGTTTCTAGGATTCGGTCAATCTTCATGTGCCACGGAGATTGCCCCTTACCGCCTTGGATCATGCAAGAAGGCGGCTCGCTAGAAGTGGCAACGACCGTTGCGGCGGCTGGAAGGGTGATTTCCATCCCAATACTCATGTTTTTGTACGGTTCTGCGGTGGCGAGTGCTGTTGCCAACAGCAATGTGATGGTCTGAAAGATGATCATTCTGGCACTGTAACGACTTTAACGAACCTGACCTGACCCTAGGGTCAGATTAGATTCTCATTATTTGGGTGAGTGGATAATTGGGGGTTTTGTTGGAGAATGCGTTGACAAAAGGGGGCAATAACGGCTAGAATCCTCGATTCGCTCCGCTGCGCTGCGCAGTTTGTTGGAGCGTGTTCGCTCGTTGCGAACAAGCAAATAGAACAGTTGAGAAAAGAACCTCATGCAAATTATTCGAATCAGAATGGAAGCGTACGATCATCAAGCACTTGATGCTTCGGCAAAAGAAATTGTCGATCACGCAAAACGTACAGGCGCCCGAGTAGCAGGACCAGTTCCGCTACCAACACGCCGCGAAGTCTATACCGTGAACCGTTCGACTTTTGTAAACAAAAAATCGCGTGAGCAATTCGAAATTCGTACACATAAAAGAATCATTGACATTACTGACGCCAACGCATCAACAATTGAATCACTCAACCGACTCATTGTTCCAGCTGGCGTTTTTGTAAAAATTAAAGCATAACGAACACGTAAAGAAACACTCCGGTCATGTCGTACAAAGACCTCTGATCAAAACCCACAGTTCTCAAAGGAACACCGACAATGTCTAAAACATTACTTGGAAGAAAAATTGGAATGTCAAGATACTTTCTTGAAGATGGAACCAATGTTCCTGTGACTATCATCGAGGCTGGTCCTTGCGTTGTAACGCAAGTGAAGTCTGAAGAAACTGATGGGTATAACGCAATTCAAATTGGGTATGAAGATGTCAAGCCAAGCCGTGCAACAATGCCAATCATCGGGCACGATGCGCAAGCAGGCACGGCGCCAAAGCGATTTCATAACGAAGCTCGGGTGGATAGTGTTGACGATGTCGAACTTGGTCAAACGTTTGACGTTTCACTCTTCGAAGATGTGAAGTTCGTTGATGTCATTGGCACTTCTAAAGGTAAAGGTTTCCAAGGTGGCATGAAACGTCACAACTTTAAGGGTTTGGAAGCTTCGCACGGCGTGAAGCGTGCACATCGTCGCCCAGGATCGATTAATGGTCACGCAACCAATCTTGGTACTGGTCCAAAACCTAAAAAAGGTAAACGAATGCCAGGTCACATGGGCAACAAGCGAATTACTTGTCGCTCAATCGAGATTATCAATATAGATTCAGAAAGAAATCTCCTTGTTGTGAAGGGTGCAATTCCTGGAGCAAATCAAGGCATGGTTATTATTCAACAAGCAAAACGATTAAATAGGAAGAAAACAGCCGCAGTCAGTTGACACAAACAGCTGGCTGATTGCCTAGGCCTTAGTCGTTCTTGTTGAACGGACGGGAACCAGGTGATAGCGACAAACTACGAAACTACGCCGAGTCAATCTCTGCCTAGCAACCACCACAGTTCAGCAAATCACTGAGCAATCCGAGGGTGTGACAGCATAGGAGAGCAGGGCGCGTAAGAACGGAACCCTCCAAAAAACCCGTTACATAGGTGAACACATTATGATTGAACTTCCAATATACAACAGAGAAGGTAAGCAAGTCGAATCGATTAATATCGACGAAGCTTTGCTTGGCTCCGAGGTGCGACCGACGCTTCTTAAGCAAGCGTATGTCATGTCCCATTCCAACCGAAGACAGGGTTCTGCGAGAACCAAAAGCCGCGGTATGGTTGAGGGCTCAACTCGAAAAATCTACAAACAAAAAGGTACAGGCAATGCTCGAATGGGTACTGTTCGTACAAACATCCGCAAGGGTGGTGGTGTGACATTTGCAAAGACACGTACGCACGAGAATTTCAGAAAGTCAATGCCAAAGAAAATGCGACAACTCGCCAACCGAAACGCGCTTCTTGCGAAGTTGGTTGATGGTGAAGTGAAATGCATCGTAGACCTTGAGTTTGAAACACCTAAAACGAAATCATTCAAAGCAATTCTTGATGCAGTTGGCGTAGATAGAAGTTGCCTTGTTGCGGTAGACAGCGACAATCGAAATGCTGCAGTCTCCGCAAGAAACCTGAAAAATGTTGACACGATCCGAGTCGATCAACTTAATGTTTTTGAGTTGCTCAACCATCGGTACCTTGTTGTTGACAAGGCTTCAATCGAAGCATTCCTTGATGGTTCCGCATGGAAGAAGGAAGAGGTGGAATAATGGAAGCAACAACAATCATTAGAAAACCATTGGTTACAGAAAAAACAACGTTTGCTGCTGGTTCGGTAAATCGATTTGCTTTTGAAGTAGATCGTCGTGCAAACAAACAGCAAATTAAACGTGCCGTTGAAGAACTCTACGGTGTTCGTGTCCTCTCAGTCGCAACGCAAGTCCGCAAGGGTTCACTTCGTCGCAACAAGGCTGGTTGGTTCAGAGTTGGCAATGAAAAACGTGCCGTCGTGAAACTACATGCGGAGGATCGAATCGAACTGTTCTAAGTGAACGTGTTCGCAGACGAAAGAAATTGCTATGGCTATTCGAATTTACAAACCAACAACGCCAGGTCGCCGAAATGCTTCTGTGAACTTGCACGTTGAAGTTACAAAGAAGAGACCTGAAAAATCCTTGCTCGCACCAATCAAAAAGAATGGTGGCAGGAACAATCAGGGTAAAATTACTGTCCACGGTCGTGGCGGCGGTCACAAACGTCGATATCGAAAAATCGACTTCCGTCGTCTCAAAGATGACATGGTTGCAACGGTAATCGGGATTGAATACGATCCAAACCGGAGTTGCCACATCGCACTCGTGCAATACGAAGATGGAACGAAGCGATATATTTTGGCGCCTCGTGGTCTCACTGATGGTGACACGCTCAAGAGTTCAGACTCTGCGATCGATCCAAAAGTAGGCAACTGCATGCCTCTGAAGTACATCCCAACAGGGTTGACAGTACACAACATTGAATTTGAACCAGGAAAGGGTGGCGCGTTGTGCCGCTCCGCTGGTGCGGCTGCTCGTTTGAGTAACCGTGAAGGTCGCTTTGCGACCATCGTCCTCCCAAGTGGCGAAATTCGGCAAGTTTCGGTTGAATGCCGAGCAACGATCGGTCAACTTGGAAACACGGATCACCAAAATGTCAAACTCGGCAAAGCTGGTCGCAACCGTTGGCTCGGTCGTCGCCCAAAAGTTCGTGGTATGGCAATGAGTCACCATTCACACCCCCTTGGTGGTGGTGAAGGTCGATCAAAAGGTGGAAGAACACCTGCAAGTGCATCGGGTACGAAGTCCAAAGGTGGACGAACAAGACAACGCGGCAAGTGGACCGATGCACGTATTTTGCGTCGTCGTAAGAGTAAACGTTACGGACAATTAAAAGTCTGACCTTAGGAAAAAGATATGTCAAGATCACTGAAAAAAGGACCATTCATCGACGAGAAACTCTACCGCAAGGTAGAAGCGATGGCTGCTGGTACAAAGAAGACTCCAATTAAAACTTGGGCTCGAGCATGCACCATTCCGCCAGAGTTTGTTGGTTTCACCTTTATGGTTCACAATGGAAAAGCTTTCAAAGAAGTGTTTGTCACCGAAGATATGGTTGGGCACAAGTTGGGTGAGTTTTCAATGACTCGACTCTTCCGTGGTCACACCAATAAGAAGGAAGGCATCAAGAGCTAATCCCTCTGAGGAACACCTATGACGTACAAAGCAACACATAAATTCGCACGCATCTCGCCTCGTAAGGCTAGGCTTGTTGCCACACTTATCCGTGGCAAACGAGTTGACGATGCACTTTCGCAATTGGAGTTTTCCAAAAAACGTTCTGCGTGGTATTTCAAAGCTGTTCTGAACAGTGCCATTGCAAATGCTGAGGAACAAGGTGCTGATGTATCGACCCTTTACGTGAGTGAATCTCGCGTTGACGAAGGTTCGGTCATCAAACGATGGCGTCCAAAAGATCGTGGTCGTGCACATCCAATTCATAAACCAACGAGTCACCTCATCATTCAAGTTGGGGAGAGGAACTAATGGGACAAAAAGTTCATCCATTTGGATTCCGCGTAGGCGTTACTGAGGGTCACAAATCCCGTTGGTACGCTCCAAAAGCATTGTTCGCCGAACTCCTCGTCGAGGATTATCGCATTCGCGAGTTTGTCGACAAACGATTGAATCGCACGCCGCCATTTGCAGCTGTGTCGGACATCATCATTGAGCGAACGCGCGAAGAATTAACAGTTATTGTCAAGACCGCGCGACCGGGTTTGGTTGTTGGTCCAAAGGGTTCAGAAATTGAAAAATTGACAACAGATCTTCAAACATTGACGGGTCGTAAAGCGTCTGTAAAGTTGATCGAAGTCATGAACCCAGATACAGACGCACGTCTTGTTGCCGAAGCAGTCGGTGAACAAATGCGTAAGCGTGGTAATTTTAGACGTATGCTTAAGCAACGAGCAGAGTCAGCAATCCAACATGGAGCAAAGGGTGTTCGCATTCTTATCTCCGGACGATTGGGTGGTGCTGAAATGGCTCGTAACTTTACCGTTCGCGAAGGTTCGATTCCACTATCGACATTGCAAGCAAACGTTGATTATGCATGTTTCCATGCCCCAACCACCTATGGAATCATCGGTGTAAAGGTTTGGATTTACAAGGGTATGTACACAGACGCTGAAGAAGAGCAATCAGATTCACGTGCAGCAGGTGCACGCGGTCGCGCTCGAGGTCGTCGTTAATTAGAGTTGCCCATTTAGGGCTTTGTTGAAGGAGAACATCCGATGCCACGGATGCCAAAAAGAATTAAGTTCCGCAAGCAAATGCGCGGCAAGATGAAAGGTAATGCCACTCGAGGTAACTATGTTGCTTTTGGTGAGTATGGACTTCAGTCACTTGACACGCATTGGATTTCTGCGAGGCAAATTGAAGCTGGACGTATTACAGCGCAGCACTTTCTTCGCCGTCAAGGCAAGGTTGTGATCCGAGTTTTCCCAGACAAGCCAATTTCAAAGAAGCCACTTGAAACACGCATGGGTAAAGGTAAAGCAGATACGGATTACTGGGCAGCACGAGTGAAGCCCGGCACCATTTTGTTTGAGATCAGCGGTGTTCCAGAAGATATGGCCAAGACAGCAATGGCGCGGATTGCACAAAAGATGCCAGTTCGATGTCGATTTGTTGGTCGGAGGCTAACAGTCTAGTTTTACTAGCAAGGATAGAGCAATGAAAGCAAAAGCAGTACACAAGTTAAGCGATGAAGAATTGACAATCGAAGTAGATACGCTTCGAAAGCGAATGTTCGAGTTGAAAAATCAGAGCGTTACAGAAAAGATTCAAGACATTTCGCAGTATGGAAAGATTCGCAAGGATATTGCACGTCTTTTGTCGGAACAAACAATGCGTTTAAAAACCACACAAGGTAAGGCGTCCTAATTATGAGCCATCTCAAAGATATTCAAATTTCAGACACTGCTCCACGAAAAGTGGGTGTGATTACATCTGATGCACGTGATAAAAGTTGCAAAGTTGAAATTCAATTTACTGTGAAGCATCCAAAGTATGGCAAGTACATTCGCCGCCGAACTGTGATCCAAGCACACGATGAACAAAACGTCGCAAAACTTGGAGACCGAGTAGAAATTGCTGAATGCCGACCTTTGTCAAAAACAAAATCGTGGGTTCTCACCAAAGTAATTGAGGCCGCCGTAGTGTGACTCGACATTGTCGATGCGCTAAAGAGGAACAGATCCAATGATCCAAAAAGAATCAAGATTAGAAGTAGCCGACAATAGCGGTGCCAAAGAAGTACTCGTTATTGGTGTGCTTGGTGGCTCAACTGCTCGCGGTAAATACACTCGCCGCACCGCAGGTGTTGGTGATCGAGTTGTCTGTGCTGTGAAGAAGGCAATTCCAAATTCACAAATTAAAACTGGCGATAAAATTCGCGCAGTCATCGTTCGAACCAAATATCCAACGCGTCGAAGCGATGGTTCTTATGTTCGTTTTGATTCGAATGCTTGTGTGCTTTTGAATGAAGACCTAAACCCAACAGGCACTCGCATTTTTGGTGCAGTTGCCAGAGAATTACGTGAACGAAACTATATGAAAATTGTTTCGCTTGCATCGGAGGTTGTGTAATGCCAGTACATGTACGAACAGGTGACACGGTGATAGTAACTGCAGGCAACGACAAAGGTGCCGTCGGTGAAATTCTATCTGTGGTCACAAAGAAAGATCGTGTTGTTGTGAAAGGTGTGAACATTCGCACGCGAAACATCAAACCAACGCAACAAAATCCAAATGGTGGAACGATCAAAAAAGAAATGTCCATTCACATGAGTAATGTGAGTCCTGTCGTTGAAGGCAAACCTGCACGAGTTCGCTTTGAAACTCAAAAGGACGGCGCCAAGGTTCGCGTTGGTGTGATCGTTGACGACAAGGGAAAGAAGACAGAGAAGGTACTTGGCGAAGTGCACAGTGCAGATGCAAGGCCAAAGGGAAAGTAAACCATGTCTACGACAACAACAGAAAAACCAAGATTAAAAACTCGCTTTGATGATGAAGTGAAGGCGAAGGTGTTGAAGGAATTCGGCCTTGGCAATACGCATGAATCACCAAAACTTGCAAAGATGGTTATCAATTGCGGGATTGGTCGATTCTTGGATAATCAAAAACTAAAACCAGAGATTCGTGACACGGTGATCTCCACGTTAACAATGATCAGTGGTCAAAAACCAGTGATGTTGTTTGCGAAGAAATCAGTTGCGAACTTCCACGTGCGAGAAGGTGCGCCTTCTGGATTTATGGTGACACTTCGAGGTGATCGTATGTGGCACTTCCTTGATCGTCTTTTGAATTTGGCAATTCCAAGAATCAAGGACTTCCGCGGTTTGAAAGATACTTCATTTGATAAGACTGGTAACTATTCAATGGGCCTTACCGAACAAGCAGTGTGGCCGGAAATCAATATGGCTGAAGTGAACTTCACCCATGGTATGAACATCAATTTCACTTTTGAAAACTCAACCCCAGAGCAAAGCCGATTCGTATTGGCTGAACTAGGAATGCCCTTCAAGAAGAAGGACGAGGAGTAAGAACAGAATGGCTAGTAAACGAGTATTTGCCCGAATGAAACGAGAACCAAAGTTCTCAACACGCAAGAAAAATTATTGCCAAATTACAGGCCGTTCGCGCGGCGTGTATCGAAAGTTTGGCGTGAGTCGAATCATGCTTCGCCAACTCGCGTTGGAAGGCAAGATCCCCGGAATGCGGAAGGCAAGCTGGTAGTCATTAGGAACAAAATTCCACGGTAAAACCGTGTAATGGAGAGTAATTAATATGTCTCAACAAGACTTAACATCTGACATGCTTACAAGAATTCGCAACGCTGTGAGAAATCACGCGCCGACTGCAACATGTCTGAATAACAAATTGAACCGCGGTGTTGCACAAGTGCTCGCCGACGAAGGTTTTATAGATGGCTTTGATGTTATCGACGATGGGCGACAAGGCCGCCTCGATGTACATTTGCGGTATGGCGAACGTGGCGAAAACGTGATCAATATGATCAAGCGTGAATCAAAACCAGCGAGGCGTATCTATATGAAAGTTGATGAACTTCCAAGACCACTTGGTGGGCTTGGAATCGTCATTGTCTCAACGAGTAGTGGTGTGATGAGCGATCGTCTTTGCCGCGAAAAGAAGGTTGGCGGCGAAGTTGTTGCCACAGTGGCGTAAGCGAGAAGAGGACACACAATGTCACGTATTGGAAAACAACCCATTGCAGTACCATCAGGCGTCGAAGTGAAACTCGATGCAACTGGTCGTAACATCGATATCAAAGGTGCCAAAGGTAACCTGACATTTCATTGGCGACCAGAAATTGAAGTTACACATTGCGATGACGATAAACAAATCTGTTGTGCAATTGCAGAAAACGCTGATGACAATCGTCAAAACAGCGCATTCTGGGGCACAACAAGAGCTCGAATCAACAACATGGTCGAAGGTGTTACCAAAGGCTATGAAAAGAAATTGAAAATTGTTGGTGTTGGCTGGAATGCAAAAGCACAAGGGCAAACCATTGTGTTGAACATTGGTTTTTGCCATTCAGTTCCACTTGAAGCACCGGCTGACGTGAAGTTTGAAATTGATAACAATGTCAATATTAAAATCACCGGCCCTGACAAACAAGCAGTTGGTCAGTTTGCTGCAAATATTCGATCTAAACGAGAGCCAGAGCCATACAACGGCAAGGGCATTATGTACCACGACGAAGTCATCATCCGCAAGGCTGGTAAGGCATTCGGTGCGTAAGCAAACGAAGGAATTTATACGATGAATCGCATAGTTGCAAGAATTAAACGACGAACACGAAGGCGCCACAGCGTTCGAAAGAACATCTTTGGTGTACCAGCTCGGCCACGTATGACAGTGAAGCGTACTGGTAAGAATGTATATGTTCAAATTATCGATGACACAGCAGGCAAAACAATTGCTTCAGCATCAACAATCGAAAAAGGCAGCCGGCAGCCGCAAGGCAGCAACTGTGCTGCAGCTGCTGAAATCGGAACGCGTATCGCTGAAAAAGCGAAGGCGGCAGGTATTGAAACTGTTGTCTTTGACCGAAACGGATACAAATTTCATGGTCGCGTTAAAGCACTCGCAGATGCCGCACGAGAGGGCGGTTTGAAGTTCTGATCAACGGAAAATATTATGGCAAAACGATACGAAGAAGATAAAAGCGGCATTGAATCCAACACAGTTGGTGTATACCGAACTGCAGCTACCGTAAAAGGTGGACGACGGTTTAGTTTCTCTGGCATGGTTGTGTGTGGTGATCGCAATGGTCGAGTTGGTCTTGGATATGGCAAAGCCAACCAAGTGCCAAATGCAATTGAAAAAGCACAGAAGAAAGCAAAGCAAGCAATGCGAAGTTTTCCTCTGACAGGAACAACAATTCCACACCAAGTAACTGGTCGATTCGGTGCTTGTACAGTACGGTTGGTTCCAGCTTCGCCAGGTACAGGTGTTATTGCTGGTGCAGCAGTGCGTGCTGTACTTGACCTCGTTGGCGTGCAAGATTGCCTTTCAAAAGCATACGGCTCAACCAACAATAAGAACCTTACAAAAGCAGTGATTGATGGACTTCAGCAATTACGAAGTCGTGAACAAGTTGAAACACTGCGTAAAATCACAATTGAAAAAACACACATCGAAGAAGCGCACGAGACGACACCGGAACTCGTAGCAGTAGATGCTGAACCAACGACTGAGGCTTCTGAGTAACACTCAGTAGAACATTGGAGATTACCTATCATGATGATTCATGAGATAACTGAAAAGACAGGCAAGTACAAGGCTCGAAAGAGAATTGGTCGTGGACGCGGGAGCGGTACGGGCAAGACTTCAGGTCGTGGTCACAAAGGTGCTGGTTCACGTTCTGGGTATTCCAGGCGGCCCGCATTCGAAGGTGGTCAAATGCCATACTTCCGCCGCATTCCAAAACGTGGTTTTTCAAACGCTGCGTTCCGAACGGAATATCACATCGTAAACGTTGCTGCACTTCAAGATCGTTTTGAATCAGGCGCAACTGTTGATGCTGTAGCACTTGCCCAAGCAGGACTCATTCGCAACACAAAGTTGCCAGTGAAAGTTCTCGCGCATGGTGATATCACGATCAAATTGAACGTGACAGCGGATAAATTCTCCGGTTCTGCATCAACAAAAATTGAAGCCGCTGGGGGAAGTGTTACCCTCGTTGAACCTAAGAAAAAGTGGACTCGTGATTACAGTGGCACCAAGAAGGCGAAAGCTCCAAAAACTGCTGCCCCCGAATCCGCCCCTGCACCAGAATCTCCAGAAGCGTCCGCACCAGAATCAAACGACGAGTCAACAGACTAAGGCTAACCCTGCATGTTACGAGCAATTGTAAACATTTTTAGGATTCCCGAACTCCGCAACCGAGTGTTCTTTACACTGAGCATGCTAGCGATTTATCGCATTGGTTTTTGGATTCCGCTCGCTGGTGTCAATCAAACCCAAATGGTTGAAGCAGCGCAAAAAGCATCTGAATCTGCATCCGGTTGGGGCAAGTTTTTGGATTACGCTTCAATCTTCTCCGGTGGATCATTTTCTCAATCAACAATCTTTGGTTTAGGCATCATGCCCTACATCACTGCGTCGATTATTTTCCAGTTGTTGCAATCGGTCATGCCGAAATTGCAAGAACTCAAACGAGAAGGCGCGGCAGGCCAAGCAAAAATTACTGAATGGACGCGGTACGCAACTGTTGCGATGTGTTTCATTCAAGCGATGATGTGGCTGAAATTTATTGCTGCTCAAGGCTTGATTCGCCCAGAGTTTATGACACCCGGCGCATTGCTCGTTTTCTACCTCGCAGGCGTGACAGCACTCACCGCAGGCAGCGTCTTCCTGATGTGGCTTGGTGAACAAATTGATAAATATGGCATCGGCAACGGTGTTTCCCTCATTTTGACCGCAGGCATTATTGCCCGCATGCCGAATGCTGTGACATGGGTTTGGGATAACTTTAGTACGTCTCAGCAATCAATGAGCGGTGGAATTGGCATTCTTGGTGTACTTTTCTTGATTGGTGCATTTGTTTTTGTTGTTGCCGGTGCGATCGTAATCACTGTCGCTCAGCGTCGGATCCCGATTCAACAAGCAAGACATACTCGCGGCCGGAAGGTGTATGGTGGCGGTCGTCATTATTTACCTCTACGAGTGAATCACGCAGGCGTAATGCCAATCATTTTTGCAAGTTCATTGTTGATTTTCCCATCAGCTTTCTTTGGATATCTACAATCATCTGCAAATGCATCACCCGATCCAGCATCGTGGTGGGTCGCAACGACGACATTCTTGAACGCGAATTTTCAAATGGGTGAATATCCATATATTGTTTTAGAAATTATATTGATTTACTTCTTCAGTTATTTCTGGACAACTATTGTGTTTAGTCCGGAAGACATGGCGAGACAACTCCGCGATAACGGGAGTTTTATCCCTGGCTTGCGCCCAGGACCTCGAACTGCGGAATATTTGGAAACGGTTGTTGAACGAATTACGTATGTTGGTGCAGGATTCTTGGCAATTATCGCAGTGATCCCGTCCATTGTTTCAAAAGAAATGCAAATTCCGTTCCTTGTATCAAGCTTCCTTGGTGGAACAGGTTTGTTGATTGTTGTGAGTGTTGGGCTTGATCTTATTCAACGGATTGAAGCGAACTTGCTCATGCGGAATTACAAAGGTTTCTTCGACGCCCAAACGCAAAGTCGCACTGGTCGAACAACAAGAAAACCGAGCGGGGCATAACAGGAACACGAATGGCTAAAGAGGAAAAAATTACATTAGATGCAGAAGTTACTGAAGCGTTGCCTGATGCACGCTTCAAGGTAAAGTTAGAAAATGGTCATGAAATATTGGCTTACATCAGTGGGAAAATGCGACGATTTTATATTCGTATTTTGCCCGGAGACAAGGTGACTGTTGAGATTAGCCCTTACGACATGACCAAAGGACGGATTACATATCGTCACTAAACGTCATTACTAAGTGACGAAAGGAAAGTTAAAATTATGAAAGTAAAAAGTAGTATTAAAAGAAGAACGAAAGATTGCCAGATCGTCATCCGAAAAGGCAAACGTTACGTTATTAACAAGAAGAACCCGAGACTAAAGGCTCGACAAGGCTAAACCCTTGTCGTTTCTAGTGCAATCAAGCACTATGGAGACTGACCATGCCCCGAATTGCAGGCGTTGACATTCCAGAGAACAAAAAGATACGGTATTCATTGCGATATATCTTCGGAATCGGTCCAAAGACCGCTGACGAAATCATTGCAGAAACCGGAATCAATCCAGACACCAAAGCGAAAGACCTTTCTGAAACAGAAGTTGGTCAAATCATCGCTTGTATTGAAGCAGGTATCCAAGTAGAGGGTACCCTTCGTCGCCAAGTGCAACAAAATATCCAGCGGTTACGCGATATTCGTTGTTACCGAGGCGAACGCCATCGTAAAGGTCTTCCTGTACGTGGCCAACGAACACGATGTAACGCGCGTACTCGTAAGGGTCGTAAGAAGACTGTTGCAGGTAAGAAGGGCGTGAAAGGATAATCGATAAGCGTGTGCTTATCGATCGCAAGGTTCCAGCGAACAAGATATGGAACCGCACGAGCGAATAAAGGTTTAGAACTATGGCTAAGAAAAAAGTACGTAAGAATATTGGCAAAGCAATTGTGCACGTCAAAGCGACATTTAACAACACGATTGTGACGTTGACAGACCTCAGCGGTGAAACACTATGTTGGGCATCTGCTGGAACTGTTGGTTTTAAAGGTGCACGCAAGGCAACACCATTTGCTGCTGCAAGAGCAGCAGAAAAAGTTGCACAGCGCGGTCGTCGCATGGGTGTAACAGAAGTAGAAGTACGAGTGAAGGGTCCTGGTAGTGGTCGAGATTCTGCAATTACCTCACTTGATCAAGCTGGTATTCGAGTGACTGCTGTTGAAGATCACACAGCCGTTCCACATAACGGTTGTCGTCCAAAGAAGCAGCGCCGCGTGTAACAGATATTTTCGTATCCGCTAAAGATGGGCGGTGTGGATGACAGGCCACACCATTCCGAGTTTAGTGAGATGTGTTTTTTGGTTAGGAACCTGTCAATGATTGGAGCAATAAGATGCATGTACGATGGAAAGGTTTAGAACTTCCTGCAAGCGTAATGCTTGAAGAGAATTCAGCCACTGAAACATTTGGACGGTTTACCGTCGAGCCGTTTGAACGCGGTTTTGGTACAACAATTGGCAATAGTATTCGCCGAATTCTACTCAGTAGTATTGAAGGCGCAGCAATTACATCGATTCGAGTGAAAGGTGCAGAGCACGAGTTTTGCACGCTTCCTGGCGTCGTCCAAGACATGGTAGACATCGTCTTGAATGTAAAAGGTCTTGTTATTGAACTAGACTCAGATGAAGAAAAAGTTTTACGTTTGAAAGCGAGTGGTCCAGGTGAAGTTACAGCTGACCTCATTGAAACAGACGCTTCTGTAACAGTGCACAACCCAGATCACGTGATCGCAACGTTGTCGGATAAAATCGACTTTGAAATGGAATTCACGCTTGAACGAGGTCGTGGTTACGTCCCAGCTGCCGAACAATACGCAAGCAAGGATGAGCAAGTGATTGGTGAGATACCGATTGATGCAGTCTTTAGTCCAGTGCAACGAGTTCGGTACCGTGTAGAAAATACCCGTGTTGGGCAACAGACAAACTTTGATCGTTTGATTCTAGATATTTGGACTGACGGTACAGTGAGTCCTGAAATGTGCCTCGTTGAATCTGCCAAGATTCTTCGCAAACACCTCAACGCATTCGTTCAATACGATACTTTTGGTACACGTATGGTTAGCGCTGAAGCCGCAGAAGCAGCAGCAGTTGATGAAGAACTGATTCGTAAACTCGAGATGCCAATCATTGATATTGATCTCACTGTTCGTTCAACGAACTGTTTGGAATCAGCGAACGTTACAAAAGTTGCACAACTTGTATTGCTTACAGAAAAAGAACTTTTGAAGTTCCGTGCATTTGGACGAACTTCGCTTCGAGAAATTAAAAGAAAATTAGAAGACGTCAATCTAACCTTAGGTATGCAACTTCCCCCAGGTGTCGATGGTTCAATCGATATGCCAGAAGGAACGGTGTCAGATGACGATGACTGTTGTGAAGATGGAGAAGAGTGTGATTCTTCTTTAGATCAAGGTGATGAAGTGATTGGCGCTTCTGAAGAGAATGAAAACGGCAGTCTTTAAGACTGTAAAGGAGTAGTACCATGCGACATCGAATCCATGGAAAACAATTATGCCGCGACAGCGAACATCGTACTGCGATGCTTCGCAACTTAGCAGCAGGATTGTTTGAACACGGCCAAATCGAAACAACGTTGCCAAAAGCAAAAGCTGTGCAGCCATTTGTTGAAAAGATAATCACGATTGCTAAACGAGGCGACTTGAACGCACGGCGCCGAATCGAGCAATTGATTAACGATCGTAAAATCCATTCTTGGGTTGCAGATCCAAACGTGCCTGATGCAGCGAAGCAAAATGATTTCTTTGATCTTCCTGCTGAAAGTGATATTGAGTTTAATCGATACGGTGATGTTCGCAAGGCTCCACGTCTTGTGCAACATATCATGACCCAAGTTGCTTCAAAATTCGCTGACCGCGATGGTGGGTACACTCGTATTGTTAAAATTGCAAAACATCGCCTTGGTGATGGCACCGATCTCGTTGTTCTCCAACTCGTTGGCGAAGAAGAAGGTCCACAAATCGGTGGTGGCGATTCGCGTCGTCGTACGCAGAAACAACGTCGCCGAGATTTCGCAGCGAAGGTTCTCGCTTCTACAACTGCAACTGAAGCTCCTGTTGATGAGGCGTCAAGGGTGGCACCGGAGGTAGTCGAAGAGGTGATTGAACAAGCACCTGAGACTCCTGACGTTGAAGCAGCGTCTGATGATGGCGAAGCTGATACATCAGAAGAGTAATACTGCGTTTATCCAAAACGAATACCAATGAAAACCCCCTCGCTTGCGAGGGGGTTTTTAACATCAAATTCTCTGCACTTGACCTGACCCCGGGACCTGACCCCCGGACCTGACCCCCGGACCTGACCCCGGGGTCTGACCCCATGACCTGACCCCCGGACCTGACCCTTTGACCTGACCCCGGGGTCTGACCCCATTCCTAATGAAGTACGAACGGTAGAAATGTGACCCCGGGTGAAATAATCGTTGATTACGCACTTGGTCAGGTCCGATCCCAAATGACACGATTAATTCACCCGCGGTCTTACCTGACCCCGGGGTCAGACCCCATCCCTAATGAAGTACGAACGGCGGACATTTGACCCCATTTGTGGGTTTGGGTTCAGTTGTTGCTATCATACGCCCAAAATGCTTGATACCCTAGAACAATTACAGAATGAAGCAATCAGTGAGATTGAATCGGTGGACACGGTTGAGGGGCTAGAATCGTGGAGAATCGCCTATCTTGGCTCAAAAGGACGTCTCAAAGGCGTTATGCCACTGATGAAGGATGTCAGCAGGGAAGACAAACCCGCTGTGGGCAAAAGGCTCAACGAAGTCAAAAAAGCCCTAGAAGGCGCTTTTGAAACCCAAAAAAAAGGGCTTTCAAACGTTGCGACTCCTCGTCCACCACTTGATATCACTGAGAGCGGTGATCCGACTGCGCTTGGCCGGCGCCATGTCATCAGCCGTACCATCGATGAAATCACCCAAGTTTTTAGCCGCATGGGATTCTCGGTTGCCTATGGACCAGAAGTTGAAGATGAATATCACAACTTCAACGCGTTGAACATTCCCGATGACCATCCTGCTCGCGATCCAATTGACAACTTTTTTGTCGATGGCGGTCGAATGCTTCGCAGCCAAACTTCCACTGTGCAAATTCGCGTGATGGAAGCTGTTGAACCCCCAATTAAAATAATCGCGATCGGCCGCGTCTATCGCCCAGACACGCACGACGCAACGCATTTTAGTATGTTCCATCAATGTGAAGGATTATTCGTCGCACCAAAAGTTTCCATGGTCGATCTTAAATCAACGCTCTTTCAATTCGCAAAAGCATACTTTGGAGAAGAAGCCGAAGTTCGTTTCCGTCCAAGTTTTTTCCCGTTCACTGAGCCATCAGCCGAAGTGGATATGAAGATGAAAATCAAAGGGAAGTGGCAGTGGGTTGAAATTGGAGGCTGCGGCCTCGTCGATCCTGATGTTTTCGAACAAGTTGGCTACGACAATGAAAAATGGCAGGGATTTGCCTTTGGCTTAGGCATTGAACGTGTCGCCATGTTGAAATATGGCATTCAAGACATCCGCTGGTTATTTGAAAACGACGCACGGTTTTTACGCCAATTTTGAATCAAGAAGCTGAAAACCAAATCATGTGGCCAACCACAGTTGGTGCAGTATGTGTCATCGTTGGCGGGCTCTCTTTGTTTGGGGGTTGTCTTTCACTCTCTGGAATGGCTGAAATGGAACAGTTGCACACCGCGATCCCATTCGGTGATGGTGAACTAAGCGAAGAAATACGAACACAAATACAAGCGAACGCACCTCTTCCTGGAGTTGTGAATCTTATTGCTGGTCTCAAAATCTTTTTTGCAATCGCACTCACTGTATTTGGCATGGCGTTGCTACAAGAGCACCCCAAAGCAAGAATAAGATTGTGTGTTTGGTCAGTTTTATACATCGTGCTAACAATTGCTAGCATCATCATCATTTGGACGCCCCACTGGGATTTGATTCAAGAAAATAGTGAAGTCAAGGGAATGTTCCTTGCACAACTTTTGATTTCCATGCCGATGTACCTCATTCTGCCAGTTTTCTTGCTTGTCTTCCTGAACAAAAAGCAGATACAAAGCGAAATTGCCACTTGGAGGTAAACTGCCCACATGCATTTATTAGATGAACTTCAATGGCGAGGACTTCTTCACCAAACAACTGGTGGTGATGAGCTCCGAACACATCTCGAAACGAGTGGCAGAGTTGCGTATTGTGGATTTGATCCTACAAAAGACGCACTCACGATTGGCAATTACATGCCAATCAAAATGTTGCGTCATTGGCAACTCGCTGGACACAAACCGATCGTGCTCATGGGTGGAGGCACGGGTTTGATTGGCGATCCCTCTGGAAAAGATGCTGAACGCCAACTTTTGTCTAAAGAACAAGTCGCAAAAAATATTGAAGGGCAACTCCGTTGTTTTTCAAAAGTGCTTGATTTTGAAGGCGAGAACGCCGCTGTGATCGTAAACAACGCGGACTGGTTATGTGATCTTGGTTTTCTAGACGTACTGCGGGACGTAGGAAAATATTTTTCAGTAAATGAAATGATAAAAAAAGATTCAGTGAAAGATCGCCTGAATAATCGTGAGCAGGGAATCTCATACACTGAGTTTAGTTACATGATTTTACAAGCGTACGACTTTTTGCATTTACATCGAACAATGGATTGCACAATTCAGATTGCTGGAAGTGATCAATACGGAAATATAGTTGCAGGGCTTGATTTGATTCGCAGGGACATGCTTGGCACGGACAAAAAACAATTTCACGGTGCAGGCATTACAAATCCGCTTGTTACTGCAAGTGACGGCAGTAAAATTGGCAAAACTGAAAAGGGTGCAATTTGGTTGACAGAAGATCGTACGAGCCCGTACGCCTTTCATCAATATTGGCTAAACGTTCCAGACGAAGACGCTGGCAAATTTTTGCGTTGGTTTACTTTTCTTGATCAAACAACAATTGAAGCAATCGAGAAAGAACACGAAGATGCTCCACATCAAAGAGCGACGCAGCACGCACTTGCCGATGCAATGACAGAAATTTTTCACGGGAAAGAAAATGTTACCAAGTGCAATGAAGCAGCAAAAGCCTTATTCGGTGGCGATATCACATCACTCGATGCGCACATGCTCGGCGAAGTTTTTGCAGAAGTTCCCGCTGGAGAATTTTCAAAAGCGTCGCTTGGAACAGAAGCAACGTCGCTTGTAGAGTTGCTTCCACAGACTGATTTGTGCAAAAGTAAACGAGAAGCCAGAGAATTTTTGAAAAACGGTTCTGTCTCGATCAATGGTGAAAAACTAAGCGGTGAAGGTGCAATTGATAGAATGTTAACTACGAAAGATCTTCTGCACGGTACAACGATTCTTCTCCGCCGCGGCAAAAAATCGTGGTATGCGTCTAACTGGGTATAAAGAACCGCAAGTTCCTTAAACCGTTCGCGATGCGAGCAATTACTCTATAACTTCTTTTGGATCAACCGGTTTTATTTCAAGTTCAATGTTAAATAAAGTTGGGTCTTCGAGCGTGGCTTTTACTTCGTGTCCACTGCCATCTTCTGTAATGGCTAAGAATGAAGTCACAGTTTTTTGCTCAATACCTAGTTCCATATCTCTCGATGCAAGACGAACAATTGCAAACACCGTAGTTTTTCCACTTTCAATTCGTTCAATAAGTTCAGCATCTGCTTCAATGGTGACGTTAGAGATAAATTTGCGAGGGAGTTCTATGGAGTACCCACTGTAATCTTCGGCGGGTCCCGCGAGGAGAACGCGAACTTGTGCAACATCAGTTTTTGCAGTATTTGACTGTATTCTAAAAGAAATTGAGACAGTACTTGGTTCTACTACTACGCCGGGGAGGTTGAGGGGGACTGGGAGTCGCACTCCAGCGACTTTTGTTTGTATCACACCGTGTTGAAGAAGTGCGAGCTCACTTGGCGGAAGTGTTGCTTCAACTTTTATTGCTTCTGGCAGCGTGTCTCTTATTGAACTTGGAATGAGCAGTGTTACTGTAGCTGGATCAACAGTAATGTCTCCACTGATCTGCACGCCGTTAAGAACAGGAACTACTGACGCTTCAACAGTAACCATTGTATTGACACGCAGGTCAACTGTTTTTGGATCGATGTCAGAAATTTCAACACCAGTAGAACGAATGGTGTCTAGTTCTGCAATGCGTGCAGCTAAACTAATTTCAGTTGTTCCGCTTGTTGTAGGAACCGTAAGTGTTAGTCCATCTGCGCATGCTTCCTTTGCGGATTTAAGACTTGAATTTGGACCATGGAAAGTTACGGTTACTGTTGTTGAAGCGGGAGAAATGATACTATTAGAGCCTTCAGGAGGGCTGAAATAAATTTCAACATTCAGGATTGTGTCTGTTTTAGTGTTTCCCGCTGCCCAAAGCCACACCATGAGTGTAAGAACTATGACAAACAAATAAGTTAGTGTGTTGTCGCTACGTTTCATTCTACAGATTCCGGCGATATTTGTGACGCAGGTTCATTTACGTCACTTATTACTGTGTCTTCTTGTTTGCGCTCAAGTCGTAAAAGTAACTCTTTTTCTAGTTCGTCTCGGTCAATGACACTTAGGGTCCCGTGGTCAGCAATAGAGACTCGACCAGTTTGCTCACTAATTATCACGATCAAGGCATCACATCGCATGGAAAGTCCAACTGCTGCGCGATGCCGCGAACCGAGATCTGCCGGAAGTTTTATCGACTCATCAGCAAGTGGAAATTGCGAAGATGCTCGCAGGATACGATCGCCACGAACAACAACACCCAAATCGTGGAGTGGATTGTTTGGCCAAAAAATTGATGTAAGAAGTTGTTCACTTATTGTCGCATCAAGTTCTTGTCCACCAACAGTGTGATCGTTGGTTGTATTTTCTCTTTCGATTGCAATAAGCCCACCAAACTGATTACGGCTGAGGTAAGAAGAAGATGCACTGATTGCAGAAATTGTAGAACTGCCCACTGACGAAGAACTACGTAATCTTGCAATCAAACCAGTTTGCCCAACTCGGATCGCTGCTTGTCGTAACTCTGGTTGGAAAATAATAATCAACAAGAGAAACACGTATGTAACAAACTGCTCTGCGAAAAAGTTAAGTCTCTCGAAATGACCAGAAGTATTTGCAAGTGCAACGAGAATAGCAAGCGGTACAAAGAGGACAATTAATCCTCTGATGACACCTCCGCCACGAGTTCCTTGTAAGAACCTGAGCGCAAAAAAGACGCACACGCCGATGACGAGTAACTCGACAATTGTCTCTAAAACATCGTATCCAAAAAGATTCCAGCCCATAGTCACTCAAAGTATACGCGGATACCGTAGGATTCTCATCTATGGCACGATTTGGAAGTTCACAAGGCGTCTCTCGCCCAACAGGCAAGTGCGCGGCAACTGGCGAAGAAATCCCCCATGCGACCCCTGCAATCGCTGCGCTCAGCGAGCGGGAAGAGGATGAGGGATTCGAACGATTTGACTATTCCATCGAGGCATGGGAGCAGGGGAAACGGCCAGATCGATTATTTAGTCATTGGCGATATATCACCCCTGAAGAGGGTAAAAAGCCCGATATTGTCATCGATGAGGCAGTTTTAGTAGATCTATTTGAACGTCTCGAAGGTGATGATCGGCCTCAAAGAATTGCTTTCAGGTACATCATTGCACTCGTTTTACTCCGAAAAAGGAAGCTGAAACTTGTAGGTCGCGAGGAAGCAGAGGGTGGTGAAACGTGGCTTTTGCGATGGTCAGGAACCGATGGAGCAGTGGCAAAAGTGCATAATCCGGGTATTCAAGAAGATGAAATTCATGGACTTTCTGACCAATTGAGCGATTTATTGCAAGGCGACATGTGATGTTGCGGGTAATTTTTTGTTTTTTTTTCATCGTGATGGCTTCTTGTGGACAGAAAAGTGCCACAACATCACATCCAAAAAGTAGTACACCCGAAGAAATCAGAGCACAACAAAAGAGCAGAACAGCGCTGTTCAATGCGTTGGTTGGACGAGGTGTCATCGAATTTCATTGGCGTGATGATGATGGATTACATCGGGTGCAAGGCGATTTCGATTTTTGGCGGTTGGGGAATTCTATTTCACTCCGAGTTTCTAAAGCAGGTGAGGTTCTGATTTGGATGGGCGGCGATGAACAAAACCATTGGATGTTTGACATGCTTGGTGATGAAACAACATTATCAATAAACCAAAAAGATGTTATTTTTTCAGATATTCTCGACACCCTAGTCTTGCTTGGATTAAACCCATTACCAAATGGGGACATGACAATGAAGAAGGGAGTTGTCACTGTGCAAACAAATGAACGCACATGGATTGCAACGTTTGACCCAACAACACACCGCGTTCTTGAGATAGAAGTATCAGACGAACTCCATCACATTTCAGCGTTGCATCGCAAAGGCATCAAAGTTGAATTGATGGACAAAAACAGATTGGTTTGGCCGGTCACTGGTGGGTTAATTGATATTAAAAGCACGACAGAAGATGCAATGACAAAAATAGATTTTGCGTGGATTTCTACTGACACAAATGAAGAGCGAATGGACAGAGTGTTCGATTTGAAATTTCTCCAAAGAGCACTAAAACCAATCAAAACGACTGGGTTGGCACAATGATATCTTTTGTGCTTGCAAGTGTTCTTGCAACACAACCGTTGATGGCGACAGGGAATGATGCAGGAGTTTGGTTTGTCCGTGACACCGAGCCGGGAATGATTGGCCCGCAGCATGAACTCTGCCATCAAATTGACCAAGATACATTTCAAGTTGTTCTTCCACTCGCAAAGAGACCAATTGCGCTTGCAATGCACGGCCAAACCTTATGGTTTGTTGGAGATAGTGATCCGCCAATACTTTATCGTGCGAGACTTGTTGAAAATCAGGCAACAGGAGATCTGCGAACAGTTCCTCGAGGCAGAGCAACTGCCGTAACTCCACTTGAAATACAGGGATTGGTTCGTGATCTCGTCTTTATGCAGGATGAGCCGGTATTCGTTATTGATAATGGTGGGGTGCAGTGCTTTGACATGAAGGGTCTAGCGATAACTTCTGAACTCACTGGCGATGATGCACATGTTGCAATGCAAGGCAGCAATTTGATAGGTGCCGTTTCAAATATGAACATCGTCACCCTCTACACCTTGAAGGATGGATCGTGGCAAGCAGGTGAGAAGCATGAGATCAATGGAGAATTGCAAGATCTCGTAGTACACGACGGTTGGCCACTTTTGATTACGACGCATGATGATCTGGTTGAAATCATCGGACTCCAACAAGGGAAGCAAATGAAAATCTCATCCTTTTCTAAGCCTTCTGGTCGCTGGTCGGTTGTTGATAGCGATGGATTGCATGTGCTTGGAGTAGAGCGAAACGGTACTTCGACTGCTTTTAGTATTGGTTGGCCTTCTGGCAAGAGAACAGAACCTGTAGATCTTTCGGAGCAATATGGCAGCGTCGAAGCCATTGAATTGACGATGATGATCGTCACAACGGTTATCTTTTTTGTTGTGTTGATGTTAATTCTGAGTCGCAAACCAAAAAACATTAAAAAAAATGACGGGTAAAACCCTCCTTTGAGCCGATAAACGGGTACTGACTGCGCACGGATGCGAAGTCAAATTGTCTGTTTGCACAAGTCTATTCTTGTTGCTTGCACGGAGAGGATGATTCGTGAAAGACGGTTCGCCCATGGCGGCTAGACAATTCAACGGTGCTCGAATTTTCGGCGTGGTTTGTGCTATTGCATTCACTCTGGGTATTCTGTGGATGGTGAATTGGGAAAGTGAACCGGAATCTGAAACTTCCCAAGAATTTGCATTTGTAGAGGTTGAACCTGAAGAATCAATCTGGGGAAAAATGGTCCCAAAGTCAATGGCAGAGCAAAGAAATGACAGGCGGCTTGCATTGCAAGGTGAATTGACATCATTGATCGAGGGGCTATCAGGAATAACTCAGGCGCAAGTTGTCCTTTCTCTGCAGGAAAGCAAAGGTCTTGGGCATCGATATGTACCGTCTACAGCGTGCGTTACAGTGACGCCAGCGACAGATGCAAGGCTTAGTTTGGATGAAATTGCATCTGTAACGAAACTGGTTGCTAGCAGTGTGTCAAATTTGCTGGTCGAAGATGTGACTGTTATAGATAATCGAGACGGTTTGATTTGTACTGGGGAGGATCAACCAATTTCTTCACCACAGTTAAATAGTGAAAGCGTTCGAATCGCTGTAGCGAGTGCGATCGGTTTGAATGTTGCAACAGTCCAAGTAGACATGGTTACCCCGCCAGAAGGCGAACTTTTTATCCCTTGGATAGAAAACAAGCGACCTCTTGTACGATTGACTCTTCCAAGGTCGTGGGTAACCCTGCGAGCATCGCAAGTTGGCAATGTCGAAACAGTCATGGAAAACATTTTGCATATTGCCGATGGTGCTGCCCCAGGATCACTTGTTGAAATATCAGTTGTTCACGATGTTGCCATTGTTGGAGGTGAACCTGAGGCAGCTGAATCATCTGCCAAACAGTGGGCAATGGTTTTAGGTTTGATTGCTTTGTTTCTTTCAGGCGTTACTGTTCGCCGGCGTAAGCGTGAATCGGAAGCACTCCCAGTGCAGGCGATGTCTGTTTCTGAAGAAGTTGCGTTCATTTTATCGTTGCCACATAGAGATGCACGTGTTGCAATTGATTCACTGCGAGGCGCAAGACGTGACATGATTCTTGAAGAAATAACAGAATCAGAGATGACTCCTCTCATAGAAATTCCAAATCGAAAATCACCCGATCTAGTGCATTGCGGTTGATTCAACCTTCAGCAAACGTCGAGCGTGTCATCATGAGTTCTAATGTTTGACACACGATGTCAACTTCTCGAATTGTCATCGAAGTAAAGAATGGCAACGCTAATGTGCGGGAAGAGATTGACTCGGCAACAGGACATTGTGTCTCTACTTTTACAGCTTTTTTCACAGGCGGAAGTGTATGCACAGGTCTGAAATAATCAGCCGCTCCAATCTCGTGGCGGTGGAGGCCTCGGATGATGTGATCACGATCATCTTGATCATACTTGTCACTTAAACGAATGACGTAGCCATCCCAACTCATGCGTACTTGATCTGGATCGAATGTTGGGCACATGACATCACCGTTGCCGCCGAGTTTTTGTGTATACCAATCAGCGACTCTGCTTCGGCGTTCCAAAATTCCATCCATACGTTTCATCTGGGTCGCGCCGATTGCTGCATGTACTTCGCTTAATCTAAAACTATGTCCTAAAGAAACCAATCGTTCGTCGGTTCTTACTTGATGTAGTTCTTCGGAAGAGTGGAGTGGGTCGGACGAAAGCCCATGATTTCTTTGGGATTGGCACGATGAGGCAAGTCTGTCATCATCAGTGACAATGACGCCGCCTTCAAGGCTCGTCAACTGCGTTGTAGAGTGAAATGCGAAGACTGCGACCCGTCCGAATGACCCTGCAGGTCTCGCGTTCACTACACTCCCAATTGCTTGTCCTGCATCTTCGAGTAAATGTATTTCATTTTTCATGGCAACCTTAGCAATTGCCTCGATGCCGGTTGGGTTTCCGAATACGTGAGATGTAACAATCACCTTCGTCTTCGAAGTTATCTTAGATGCAACATCATCTGCATCACAGTTCAGTGATCTCGCATCGCAATCTGCAAAGATCGGAATTGCTCCAAGACGTATGACGCAGGCAGTTGTAGAAGGAGAATCAAACGTTGGAACTATGACTTCGTCACCTTTTTTTACGCCAAGGGCTTCAAGCGCAGTTTGCATTGCAGATTGTGCAGATGAAAAAGCAATACCAAACGAACCATTTGCTTGTGAAGCAACGGCAGTTTCAAATCGCCTAGTCCAAGGTCCAAGAGAATGAGTTTCGCCACGAAGGGCATCGGATGCAGCGTGAATTTCGCTATCAGTTATGTCTGCGCAACTAAGAGGGATTTTGGTTGACAAAGTAAATTCCTATGGGGAAGTAGTGGCGGCGGCAAGCGCTTGCTCAGTCATGCCCATGCGGCGAAGGTACAACCAAGCGGCTTGTGTTTCAAGTGGGCTTCCAATTGCTGCTCCGCTTGCAGCAATAAGACCAAGCAATCGTTGGTCACTTTCAGATAATGGGCTTGTACCTCGTGCTGCAAGTAGCAGTGCCATGGCATCAGGGCGCCCAACACCGATACGCCGTATTGAGGTGACTTCTCTTTCGAGAAGCTCGTTGCATTGCTGCTGTAGCATCGCAAGCAACATCAGTTCTTGTTGCTGACTGTCGTCCTTGGCTGACCGAAGCAAACCTAATGCATGTTTTGGATTTATATGAAGAAGTTCTTGAAAAGAAATGACAGCAAGGTTGCGCCTTTTTGCATTCGCAGCATTCTCGTCTTCTGGCAACATTGCAAGGGAGGTGTAAAATGATTCTGCGTTTTGAGATGGAATTTTTTTGACTTGTTTGAACACCCATTCTGTAGAACGAGAGTGTCCCCGATTCGCTAAATCTAAAAGCAACTGCGTGTATGCGTCACTGTCAGGAAGGTTCTCCGGAGATTCAATACCTGCGAGATATAACGCATAAGGAATGCCATCTTGTGTGCTGATGTGAAGTTTTTTTGCAATATCTTCGTCAAGTTGAATCTCTGCATCCATGAGCATCAACACAAAGCGAACTTGTTCGAGTTTGCTAGGTTCTGATGGAAGTTTATCATTCCAATGTTCCATTCCGACAGTTGGATCATGTTTTAACAACGTAGAAAGTGCGTGTTGTAAATCTCTGTCTGATAGTTTAAATGTTGGTGATTCCAAAAGAGTCACAAGCCATTGCGTAGCAGAGAGAGTTCCATATTGTTGAATAATTTGGAGTACTTGTGTTAACGCAATTCTTCTTTCTCTTGATGTGCCACGCCGAAACCGGTTCATCACTTCAGAGATTGTTTTTGAATTTTCTGAGAGGAGTGATGCGGCTGTAGCAATTCCTAAATCAGAATTGTTCACCAGCTCCTTAATTGTTTCTGGATCTGGAGGAAGTCCTTTAGAGTGTAGGTCGGCAACAAGTAGGAGTGTTGGATTCGGTTCAAGCAGTGACCAATCGAGTAGCGATTGAATGCTTTCCAAAGAAAACAGATTGTCACGCAATGATTTAATAATCAATTGTTCACGTGCAAGGGGAGAAACTTGTTGCACGAGCCAAGGATCAATAAGACCATCTTCGCTTAATTCTGCAAGTCCAAGCACTGCGTGCACTTGAATTGACCACGTATTATGTTGCACCAGATTGTAGAAAAATGGTTTGAGTGCTGGGTCATGCAAACTACGTAACGCACTAAGGTTTGCGAGATGCTCGCCGTTACGTTGTTGCTGCGTTGCTGTCTTAAGTTTACGCAATGCTGCTTCGGTATAGTCTGCACTTGTGCCAGCGTACAAAAATGAAGTTGTAATGCACAACGCAATTAAAAATGAACATGATTGTAAGCAGCGAAAACCCATGTATGTAGAGTGTAACGGACTATGTGTCCAATGGCATGGAAAATATTGGCGGGATATGCAGAACGACCGCATCCATTCAGTCGTGCTGCTACCCTTGATTGTGATTGGAATCATTCCGCAACACAATCGAATTACCGTTTGGTTTTTACTCGTTCGCTCTTGAGCGTATAGCCCAAGAAAGTTGATCGAGTAATTCTTTCACGGTAATCTCCTCTTCTCCAATTCGAACAGATCCTTCTGCCGTGGAGTCGTGCTCTAACCGTTTTTCGATCCTTCGTACAGCGGCGTGAACAGTCGAATGGTTTTTTCTGCCAAGTGCAACTGCAAGTTCTGGGAAACTCATTGTTGTGAGTTTACGACCAAGATAGGCAGAGATTGATCGCGCTAGGACAACTCGCGTAGCCCGCGATTGTCCGAGCAGGTCATTTGTTGCAACACCAAAACGGGTGCATGAAATATCAATCACGTCTTGCATTCGAATTGGGTGTGATGTTGGCGGAGTCGCGCGGAGGACACGTTCGACATCATCGATGCCCACAACATCTTTGCGTTGGTTTGATAAGAATTGAACAGCTGCTGTTACGCGTGTAACTGCGCCTTCAATTTCCCGAACAGAACCAACGGCTTGGCTTGATAGGCGATCAATTGCCGCGGGCGTCATAGAAATGCCACGAGCGGTCATGAGCCGTTCAATAATCGCCAACCTCGTTTCTCTGTCGGGGCGATCAATTTCAACAACCATGCCCGCTACAAATCGATTCGCAAGGGCTCTGTTGAGGCGGCGGATGTGACGGGGGTCTTCATCTGAAGCAAGTGCTAATTTTGCACCGCGAAGCCCAGCAGCATCAAGCGTGTGCAACAACTCATCTTGTGTTTTGATTTTGCTTGCGACAAAGTGAATGTCATCAATGGCAAGCAAGTCTAGGTTTCTATATCTCGATCTGAACCGTGCAAAATCACCAGTTCGTGAACTTGCAATAAACTCGTTTGTGAATTGCTCGGCGGTGACAAATCGAACGCGTCCTTTTGCCGTTTTTGTCGCTTCTTTACATATTGCTTGAAGTAAATGTGTCTTGCCAACACCACATACACCATGGATAAACAGCGGAGAAATTGACTTCCCATCTTCTTGCACGAGTTGTTTTGCAGCAGACCAAGCAAGTCTATTACAATCGCCAACAACAAAATCATCAAAGCCTCGAAGCTGCCTTTTAGGTTTTGATTGCGTGACAGCACCGTGTTGTGTTGGTCGAGCGTGTGTTTGTTCACTCGTTTTTATTTGTTCTTCAGTCTTGATCCGTACAGATGTCGATTTGCCAAAAGCTTCAGTTGCTGCGTCTTCAATGATTGCTGAAAATCTTTGTTCAATCCACCGAGCAGCGAATGGAGTTTGCGCAAGAATTTCAACACCATCTTTAGTGCAACGCATAGTTGTTTCAGAAAACCACATTCGGTATGGTCGCCCGCCAAGTGATTTTGCTAATTCTTCTCGAATTCGTTGTTCAGTTTCTGAAAAAGATTGGGACATTGAAGGTGTAAGAACCGCGTACTCGCTTGCATACAAGCGAAAAGATCAAGGTGAAAATTAAAACTGAGTCCGTCCGACATCCGCCCCTCCTGAAGCCGAACTCTTAGTGTTAAGAGTGCTTCTTCATGTTCGGTTCACTCGTCCCTGAGTGATATGCGAAGCGTACATGAAATGACAACTTATGCAGCAGGTTGTATTGTAGTTTCCTTTGCTAAATAATTATTTATGTTCATAAGTCCAGTGTTTTCCTAGGTCAACACGCTATTAGAAAAAATAAAATAGTACTTTGCAAAAGTTGTCAATAACCTGTGGATAACTTCAGTGCAGTGGACAAAACATTGCAATTCGTTTTGTAGTATCTTGAAAGTTTGATTTTTTGTAAAGATGAATTGCCGGTGTGTTTGATACATCAACTGCAAGAATTATCTTTTTGCATCTTCTTTTGATGGCATGGTTTAGAGCATAATCCATTGCCTGATTGGCAAGGCCTTTACCTCTCGCTGTTGGCGTGATGCCAAGATAGGCAAGTTCGAGATACTGCTCATCTTTGGGTTGGTTCATGAGAAGAACACCAGCTGGTTCATTTTTATGCAAAATAATAAACCAGAGAGACAAGTCATTTGGATCATACCCTTGGTGGCTTTTGATGATGTCTGAAATAGTGCGTTTGCCATGAATTGCAGGGCAGTCGAGAGAGCCAACATACGTTTCCTTCAGAATCGTTTCTAAAACACTCGGCGGAAGCGATGATGTTTCGCAAAAGGTTGTAGTGGTAGTTTGGGCAATGTGCAGCTGGCTAGTTGAGGGAGTGCACTCCATATACTGCAATGTTGCGAGTTTTGTAAAGCCCGCTTGCTCAAAGAGATGCACAGCAGACGTGTGATCTTCCCCAAGGATTGCGTGCCCAGTTGCGATGCCTTTTTGTGCAGCATCTTTTTTTGCATTTTGTAACAAGAGAACCAGTTGTTCCTTGTTCGCATGTGTTGGAGTCGACGTTATAAATGTGGCTACTGAGCCCGCACCTTCTGTGACGAGCGCAACTGCCTCTTTGCTATCGCCATAGAACGTGTGGTCAGACGGGCGGGATCTCAGACGCTTGAGAAATACAGCAGCCTCCACCCTATCTCGCCCAATAAGGGTGGCAGCGGCTTCAACGTGTTTTGCGTAAGGTATTTGCATGTCCGTGCGGGAAATCTCGCAAAATGCTAGAATCTCCACTTGGAGAATCATATGCGTTTTATCATCACAGCATTCTTACTTACGATCACCACATTGGCCTCATTCACCTTTGGGTATCCCAAGGCGACGGATCATTCCGATCGTTGGCAATTGACTTTTGAAACAACTGGTTTGCGTTTCTTTCGTGACCTTCGAACGGGGCAAGGGTATTGGGTGTTGGTCTATGAAGTGACAAATGAAACCGAAAAAGATCAACGATGGGTTCCAAGTTTTACATTGGTGACTGATCAGGGGGAAGTGCTTGATTCCGGAAATAATGTACCTCGAAGAATTCAAACAACGATTTTAGAGACGTTTGGAGATCCGCTGCTTGAAATGCAATCTGAAGTGAGTGGTGCGTTGCTCCGTGGAGAAGAAAATGCCTCGCGTGGGCTCGTTGTTTGGAAGGCGGGACGAGAAGATGTAAAAGCGCTACAGGTCTTTGTCAGTGGCGTGAGTGGTGATACCGCAACAGCAAAGAATCCGCTGTCGGGTGAAGAAGTAATTTTGCACCGAGATCTCCAACTGACATGGATCGTTCAGGGCACAGTTGTTGGCGATCTTCGGCCTCTGCCAAGACGCGAAGTGGGCGGCGGCGTGTCTGTTCGGCGGATCTCAAACAACGAGGTTGAAGCCTCAGCCGAAGATCAAGTGTATAGACGCTGGGTCTTTCGGTAGCAGTTCATCGCTTCTGAACTACTTTCAGAATATACTGCTTATCTAGCCATAAAATCGAAAAAACGAACCGTGGGCCAGAGAAACGTATATACAAAATGTAAAATTACGACATTGAGAAGCGATTAATGAACCTGTGGTTAGATTTTTGCTACAATGTGGGGCTCCCAAGCGTGTGCTCGGGAAATTGACTGGAAGTACTAAGGAGCGTAGTTATGGCCCATAAAAAGAGTGGTGGTTCTTCAAAGAACGGACGCGATTCAAATCCTCAATATCGAGGCATTAAACTCTATGCAGGTCAAGCTGCAAAGGCTGGCTCGATCATCGTGCGACAATGTGGCACGAAGTTCAAGGCTGGTTACCTAGTACGCCGTGGAAACGATGACACACTGTTTGCAACTGAACCAGGCAAGGTTTGTTTTCGTGGACGGTTTGTCGATATTGTTCCATCAGACGAGTCAATTCCGCAATTTACAGCGGTTGGCTAAGTCGAAGGACTCCTAAGATATGTTAGTTGATAGGGCGAGAATTTTTGTCCGAAGCGGAAAAGGCGGCAACGGTTGTCTTTCTTTTCGTCGTGAAAAATATATTCCTAAGGGTGGACCCAATGGCGGCGACGGTGGCGATGGTGGTGATGTTGTATTGGTCGGCGAGGAGAGTCTTGATACTCTGTTGACGTTGACACACCGTCCGCATTATCGTGCAGCGCACGGAGGTCAGGGGCTTGGCAGCCAGATGCATGGTGCAAACGGTGCAGACAAGGTTGTGCAAGTTCCACTCGGCACACTTGTGTACAACGAAGAGACGGGCGAATTGATCGCAGATATTTCCAAGCAAGATCAACGACTCGTTGTCGCAAATGGCGGAAAGGGTGGATTCGGGAATGAACATTTTAAATCTTCCACGAATCAAGCACCACTAGAAACAACACCCGGAGGGCCGATTGAAGAGCACACACTCAGGCTTGAACTGAAATTGATTGCTGACATTGGCTTTGTAGGATTGCCAAATGCTGGGAAATCGACGCTTCTCTCAGCGGTAAGTGCTGCGAGACCCAAGGTCGCTGATTATCCGTTTACAACCCTTCAACCACACCTTGGTATTGCTGAACTTGACGGTGATCGCCGATTGGTGATGGCAGATATTCCGGGTTTGATTGAGGGTGCTGCCGATGGTGCTGGGCTTGGACATCGTTTTTTGCGGCATGTTGAAAGGACAGAGGCGCTGGTACATCTGCTTGATGTTTTTCCGGAAGATGGCTCCGATCCCGTCGAAAATTATAAAACTATTCGTGGCGAATTGGAACGGTATTCACCGGAATTGGCAGCAAAAGAAGAATTGATCGTGTTCAATAAAATCGATTTGCTTCCAGAGGAAGAACTCGACGAATACGTCGGCGAGTTTGCAGGGCGCCTTGGCATTGATAAGCCGCTGATGTGCTCTGGCGCGACGCATGCGGGTATCCGCAACGTTCTCGAGCGTTGTTGGTCTATGGTCAAAAAGCAGCCAACTTCGGGCTGGTAAATAAACGCACCCCCGAAAAAAAACTCACCCCCGGTGAGTTTCCGAGAGCTGACCCCGGGTGAAATAATCGTTGATAGCGCAAAGCGAGGTGATCCTAAGCAAATGGACACCGATTAATTCACCCGCGGTCTAGATAAACTCACCGGGGGTGAGTTTTTTTTCGGGGGTGCGTTTTTTTTCGATGTGGGTTCACAAACTGAACTATGGTGCATATACTATGGTAGCCATAGTATAGGAGGCATATCATGCGAATTGAACGAGAACTCATGCGTGGGGCGGGACCGGTTGCTATTTTGAAATTGCTCGATGCGAAGGAGCGGTACGGGTACGAATTGGTTTCTTCGCTCGAAAAAATTGGAAAAGGTGCTTTGGCTATGGGGCAATCGACGCTGTATCCCATGATTTATAACCTTGAAGCAAAGGGATTAGTCAAATCAAAATGGAAAGAAGGGGAGAGTGGAAAACAGCGTAAATACTATAGTTTGACAAAAGATGGAAAACAGAAACTTGCAACCGATACGCAGCAGTGGGCTGCAGTCACAACAGCGATGCGTGAAATAGGTGTTATTGCACGCTCTTGTAAGTTGGGAGTTTGTTAATGTTAATTAAAAAAGAATTACAAGCGACGCAGTTACCTGAAGAAATTCAAAAACTCATTCGCCGTATTGCACGGCGGACGAGGCTTCGTCGAAGTGAACAACTCGATGTAGCTCGCGAACTGGTGTCGCACTTTGAAGATGCACTAGCATCAGGAGAATCGACGAGTGCGGTGATCACTGCTTATGGAAATGAAAAGACTGCTGCGAAACTTTTACGCAGTGCATGCAAACGAAAACGGTGGTGGGTTGAACTTGCATTTGTAAAGTCGATGAAGTTCGCCGCCGTTATGTTTGGTTGTTTTCTTGTTGTCTATATGGTGTTGGTTTTGCTTGCGTTGCAACGAAAACCAAATATTGCTGTTGATTATGTCGCAAAACTAAATGAAACTGCTGCAGCTGTTCCAGAAGACGAACGTGCGTGGCCACTGTACCGCGCTGCGAGTATTGTGCTGAATGAAAACAACGAACCAAGCCCCGAAGTAGATGGCCGACCTGTCTATCCAACATGGGTTGGTGATGCTGGTTGGGAGGAATACGCAGTGTGGCTTGATGTACATCAAGAGACGCTCCCGCTTATTCTGCAGGGTACGAAGAAACAAGGGATGGGTTTTATCGTTGGCGGCAAAATAAGTGAAGAAGATAAAGAACTTTGGCCAGATGCGTATGAAAAATCTCAAACAAACTTTAGCGATCATATGATCAATGTGTTGTACCCACAACTTGTACATTTGAGAAGGATGGCTAGGCTTCTTCGATTTGATGCAATAGAAGCTGCAGCGCAAGGTGACGGGAGTAGGTGCTTTCAAGATCTAGAAGCACTACTACGTCTCGCTACGCACACTCGTGAACATTCCACGCTGATTAATGATCTCGTATCTCTTTCAATTTACAGGATGACTTTTCAAACTATTGGTTTAATAGTTGAACGAACACCAGAAGTGTTATCTCCAGAAATCAGTGCGTTACGCCAACACCTCAGCGATTTGGATGAAGAACTCAAGGTCCGGTTTGATGGTGAGAGATTGTATATTCTAGATTTATTGCAACGAACATTTACTGACGACGGCAACGGGGATGGCGTATTAGTACCTGGAAAACTGCTTGAAGCAATGTCGTTGTCGCATGATGCAACGGGCCAAGTAAATCCACAGCCAACAGCGTCATTTTTACTCGCTCCAATTGGCGATGTGTTGATCGCTTCGAGAAAAGAATTACTCGATCACCATGATGATTTTCTTGCGCTGATGTATGAGGTTCGTGATGACCCACTCTATGCTTGGGGAGATGAACTTTCTGAATATAGTTCTCAACTTGTAGTTCGGACGGCCAAACGGTATTTGAATAAATATTATCCCGTTGATCTCCTCATTCCCGCGCTTGATAGCGCGTTACTTCAAAGCAAATACGCCGCAGCGAATCGCGATGGCTTGCTCGCAACACTTTTTGCAATCGAACAACATCAAGCATCAGGCAAGTGGCCTCTAGACTTAGCAGAAGCGGGTGTTGTTGATCCTTGGAATGACGAGCCATGGAAAATTACAATCGTAAACGAACAGCCAGTGATTTACTCTGTTGGGAATGATGGCGATGATGATGGTGGTAGACATGTCTTTGGTGCTATGGAATGGCATGGCATTCCAACCTCTATTCCAGATGGAGATTGGGTAGTTTGGCCAAATCCAGAGTAAACTGCGTAGATGCCAATAGGAATCAACGCAGAAAAACTTGAAGGTTTACACGAGTCTGCGCAGTCGTATGACGCATATCTTGAAAGTGGTTCAGCTCACGCAGCCCATTGGCGAAAAAACGATGCGCAGGCGATACTCATGCCAGAACAACAAACTTTGCTCAGTGGTTTTATGCGCGAAATGAAGGTGCTCGTTCTTTCAGGTGTTTGGTGCGGCGATTGCTCAGCGCAAGGACCCATGCTCGCAGCAATTGCTGCAGCATCGCCAAAGATAGATTTGCGATGGCTTGATCGTGATGCGCATGCCGATTTTGCACAACACTTATCGATCAATGCTGGGCACCGCGTCCCGACCGTTTTATTCATGGCAGAAGATTATGAACCAGTCAGTGTGCTTGGTGACCGAACCTTGTCGAGGTACCGATCAATCGCTGCAAGGCAACTCGGCGCAGCGTGTGATATCCCCGGAGCACATATACCAGAAGATGAATACAACGCTACGTTGCAAGAGTGGCTCAATGAATTTGAACGTGTGCAACTCTTGCTGCGACTTAGCGCTCGCCTTCGCCAGAAGCACGGCGACTGAGTTTTCGCAACAATTCAAACGATTCCATGGGGGAAAGTGCATTGATGTCAATATTTTTGAGTTCCTCAACAAGCGGGCTTGGCAAGTACTCGGTAAACAAACCCATTTGCGGTTCTGCTGGAATATGACTCGTTGCCTCTTCGCTTGCCTGTGCATTGTGGACCGTAAGTGTGTTGAGCACTTCGTTGGCTCTGTCAACTACGTGCTTCGGAACCCCAGCAATTTTCGCAACGTGAATGCCGTAACTGCGATCGGTTCTGCCTTCAGCAATTCGATATAAAAATACAATGTCATCATTCCACTCGCGTACTGTTACGTGCAAGTTCGTAATGTTTGAATCGCGATCTGCAAGGGTTGTGAGTTCGTGATAGTGCGTTGCGAATAATGTTCTGCAACCAACACTTGAAAGCGATTCAGCGATTGCCCACGCAAGCGATAACCCGTCAAGCGTACTTGTGCCTCTGCCAATTTCATCAAGGATAATCAAACTATTACGTGTTGCATTGTTGAGAATGTTCGCAGTCTCAACCATCTCAACCATAAACGTGGATTGCCCCGCGTGTAACTCATCGTTTGCACCAACGCGTGTAAAGATTCGATCAACCAAACCGATCGTCGCCGTTTTCGCTGGCACAAAACTTCCTGTGTGTGCGAGCAATGTGATAATCGCAACTTGTCTGATATACGTTGATTTACCCGCCATGTTTGGACCAGTAATAAGTGCAAGCGGTGCGTTTTCTAGCGTGCAATCATTGGGAACAAATCG
>JACKQG010000932.1_pt1 | contig 41210 bp, 36 predicted proteins | sample 8237621 | NCBI WGS metagenome assembly JACKQG01 (sample SAMN15677084, study PRJNA649215) | marine metagenome | biome: marine; feature: Black Sea; material: saline water; isolation source: suspended particulate matter (SPM) from the Black Sea western gyre | collected 2013-06-09/2013-06-10 | depth... | reverse complement strand
GAATACCATGAACGCTATCTGAAAACAAGCTGCCGCGTAGCGGCTTACTTGAACAAGAGGATTGAGCCGACGAGGTACACACAACAAGCCATACCTTGCGGCTCATCCTTGCCATTACATTTTTTAAGGTGGGGGGTCAAGTCTACGTTTGACCCTTGGGGATTCCCATTAAGAGTCAAAAGTAGCCCCCTATTTATTAAAGCATATTTTGTGAATGCCCGCCTGGGCGGCGCAAGATAGCGGTAAAGGTGGTGGATATTTTTGGCGATGACACCATGAGGATAGTGGAAGTGACGGTGGGAGGGAAAAAACAATGAAAAAAATCAATTCCCAAATTCTCATCTATCAAACAGAAAGTGGTCAGACAAAAATAGAGGTGCGTCTTGAAAAGGAGTTAAGAAATTAAATGGGCAAAGGTTATCTGGTGCTTGGTGAACTTACAGATTATATCACCGGCAAAACCATAAAAGCCACCCATGACGAGCGCTATAGACAAAAATTAGCCCGTTTGCTTGTCGATGATAAGGGTTATCAAAAAAATGAAATTAAAGTTCGCCATCAACTTCTTGTAAATGCGGGAGATAAAAGGTCTGTTATAAATGTTGATTTCATGGTTACTTTATCAGGCAGGATCTGTATGATAATAAAATACGGCCCCGGTTCCTTGGTAACCAGACGCCGGCCCGCTCTTGCCGTATCAAGACTTGTTTCCGGTTATCAGGTGCCTGTCGTTGTTGTATCAAACGGAGAGGATGCAGAAATTATTGATGGTTCAACAGGAAAGATAATTTCACACGGCCTTGATTCAATACCTTCAAAACTTGAGATCCTCGAAATTTCCGGACATGCTGGTTTTACGTCGATTTCGGAAAAGCAGGCCATGATGGAAGCAAGAATTGTTTATGCATTTGAAATTGATGGAAGCTGCTCAATATGACTCGACTTTATAATTATTTTATGGAAAAAGCGCTTGACCAGGCAAAAAAAACATTGTCAGCCGGAGAATTCCCTGTAGGATGTGTGATAGTGCATCAGGATAAGATTGTCGCAACCGGATCCCGGGCAGGCACCTCAGAAACCTCCGCAAATGAAATAGACCATGCAGAGATAGTTGCTTTAAGGCGTCTTGCTGATTTTAAAGGGGTTTTAAACAAAAAAGATATAACTCTGTTCTGCACACTGGAACCGTGCCTTATGTGCTACTGCGCTCTTGTTTTAAGCAATGTTGGCAAAATTGTTTATGCGTATGAAGATGTAATGGGAGGATTCACAAGGTCTGATTTGACAAAATTATCCCCTTTGTATAGAAATAGTAAAATTTCAATTATTCCAAATATATTACGTGCAAAGAGCCTGAGACTTTTCAGGCAATATTTTTCAAATCCGAATAATACTTACTGGGCGGGAAGCCTGTTAGCCGACTATACACTTATACAATAGTACTACAGCGCAAGTTCTTGCTTTTCAGTACTACGGATAATTTAGGAATTGATCAACTGCGGATAGTACGTCATGGGCAAAAGTTGCGCTGTATTTAAATCAAGGTTTTAAATCGTATTTTTTTCTTGCATTTCTTAATGTTGTTATATATGCGATAGTTTTGCAAATAAGGATTGAAAATTAAGATTTACTGCAGTTGATTGAACTGCAACATCAGGAGGTAAAGGCATAGCAATATTCAGACACACAAATAGACCAGCCAGATCAAGCAGAATAAACATTAATAATAGGATAAGAGCAAGAGAGGTAAGGGTGATAGATCCTGACGGCAATCAGATCGGCATTATTCCAACTTATAAGGCGTTAGCAACGGCCGGGGATTTTGGTCTTGACCTGGTAGAAGTTTCTCCTAATGCAAACCCTCCTGTTTGCAAAATAATGGATTATGGGCGGTATAAGTATCAACTAACCAAGAAATTGCAGGAAGCAAAAAAAAAGCAAAGCTCATTTCAGGTAAAAGAGATAAAGATACGTCCAAAGACCGGGAATCATGATCTCAGGACCAAGATAGGTCATATAAAGAAATTTATAGGCAAAAAGGATAAGGTCAAGGTAACCGTCATTTTCAGAGGCCGTGAAATTATGCTATCTCAGCGCGGCAGGGATTTGTTAGGACAGATTGCCGAAGAAATCGATGACATAGCATTTGTTGAGCAGCATCCCAAATTTGAGGGACGCAGCATGATGATGATTTTATCGCCAAAATAATAACCGGAAACCGGATTATTTATTATTAATAATCCCTAATACGATAACAAATTTAGGCTCAAATTTTCGCCTTCCTTGAACTTGAACCCCTGTTCAATATACAATATAAAAACAAAGCGGGCAGGCAAAATTGAACATTTTTTAAAGGTTTCGATGGCGTGGGTCGGCATTTGTCGATCGTTCACGCCATCGATTTTTGAGCTGTAAAGGAGAAAATATAACATGCCAAAGATCAAAACAAATAGAGCCGCTGCAAAGCGTTTCAAGAAAACAGGCACAGGCAAATTCGTCTTTTCAAAATCGAATGCAAGTCATATACTAACAAAAAAGACCACCAAGCGTAAGAGGTCTTTGAGGCAGGGCCAGATTATCGACAAATCCAACAAGAAGGGAGTACGGCTGCTTCTTCCTAATACATAACGTCTCGGAATTTCTACAACTTATTGAAATTCCAGCGACTTTGGTCGAGTAGTTAAATAGTCGAGTTGTCGAGTCGTAAGGCCCTTAAACCAATCAACCACTTGACCACTCGACCAATTGCGGAACGAAGTGGAGCTAAGTTCTATAAGTAGCAGCCGAACTGAATATTATTGAGGAATAAATTATGCGCATTAAGAGAGGTTTTAAAGCAAGAAGACGTCGCAATAAGGTTTTAAAAATGGCCAAAGGATTCCGTGGAGGCCGCAGCAAATTATTTCGCACTGCTGCTGATGCTGTAGATAAAGCGCTTATGTATGCTTATCGTGATCGAAGAGTTCGCAAAAGGGATTTTCGCAGACTCTGGATTCTCAGGATTAATGCGGCAACCAGCATGAATGACATGTCATACAGTAAATTCATCCACGGATTAAAAGTTGCAAATATCGAGCTTGACCGCAAGGTTCTTGCAGAGCTGGCAATATCCGATCCCTTAGCATTTACACAGATAGCCAGCCTGGCTGCGCAACAGATATAAATTGAGACCTTTGATAGCTTCGTCAAAAGTCCAAAAATACCGTTTTCCGTCATTCCGGCGAAAGCCGGAATCCAGTCTTTTCAAGCAGTTGCAGACCATCTGGACTACGGTTTTCACCGGAGTGACGACTTTTTAGGAATGCATCACTTTTGAAAACGGTTACAATTTTTGTATACCCTCCGGCAAAGGTCTCAGGATGTAAGGTAATAAGTGAATAAAACCATAGAACAGATTAAGGAGGATGCGCTTAAAGAGATTGAAGCCGCTTCTGACAGCAAAAAGATCAATGATCTTTCAGTAAGATATCTGGGGCGAAAAGGAGCTGTTACTCAATTCTTAAGAACCATTGCGAGCCTGCCAAAGGAAAAAAGAGCAGAGGCGGGTAAAAAGGCTAATAAAACAAAAAAGAGCCTGGATAAAGCATTCAAGGAAGCATTAATACAGATAGAAACCAGGTCAGCGGCAATTGAAGACAGCATTGATGTTTCGCTACCCGGAAGAATTGTAAACCATGGTTCTTTGCATCCCATTACACAAATTACCCGGCAAATATGTGATATTTTTTCCAGGCTGGGCTTTGCTATAGCTGAAGGGCCTGAAGTTGAAACAGATTATTATAATTTTGAAGCCCTTAATATTCCGAAAAATCATCCTGCCAGGGATATGCAGGATACCTTTTATATATCACAAAATATAGTTCTGCGCACTCATACCTCTCCGACTCAGCCAAGAATAATGGAAAAGCAGAAGCCTCCATTAAGGATTATTGCTCCCGGCAAGGTTTACAGGTGTGATTCCGATTTGACACACACCCCGATGTTTCAGCAGGTGGAGGGCCTTCTTGTGGACAGGCGGGTGTCTTTCGGAGATCTCAAAGGGATACTTACCACTTTTATTCACCAGATTTTTGACGACCAGACAAGCCTGAGATTCCGCCCCAGTTTCTTCCCTTTTACAGAACCGAGCGCCGAAGTCGATATACGCTGCGTCATGTGCAGGGGAAAGGGGTGCAGGGTCTGCTCACAAACAGGATGGCTCGAAATAATCGGCGCCGGCATGGTTCACCCCGCTGTATTTGAAAATGTCGGATACGATACATCCGTTTTCACAGGATTTGCCTTTGGGATGGGGATAGAACGGATTGCCATGCTGAAATACGGAATTGATGACATCCGCAAATACTATGAGAATGATTTAAGATTCTTAAGGCAGTTTTAATATGAAGGTTAGTGTAAGCTGGTTAAAAGACTATATCTCCATTGATAAGAATATTGATGACTTAGCCGATGCTCTTACCATGGCCGGGCTTGAAGTCGAATCTGTTTCAGACAGATACAGCTATCTCAACAGTGTTGTCATAGGCCGTATTGTCGAAATCAAAACACATCCCGATGCCGATAAGCTTAAACTTTGTCATGTGGATATAGGCAACCGGGTTATTCCTGTTGTTTGTGGCGCGCCAAATGCAAAAAACGGTATTCTTGCACCATGCGCTCTGCCCGGCACTGTTTTTCCAAACGGAACCATACTAAAAAAACGTTCTATCATAGGAGAGGTATCGGAAGGCATGCTTTGCAGCGCTGTTGAATTAGGACTTGGAGCAAACAGCGACGGCATAATGGAGCTCAAAAAAAATTTTGCTGTTGGAGATAAGCTTCATCAAGCCCTTAACCTGTCAGACCCAGTGCTTGAAATCGACCTTACCCCAAACAGGCCGGACTGCCTCAGTGTAATTGGGACGGCACGGGAAATTGCGGCATTTCAAAAAACAAAACTAACCTACCCTGTAATTAGCCTTCCTGAATCACCGGATAGTACGGGAGGTGTTTCAGACTTTAGCTCTGTTACCATAATTGACCCTGATCTTTGCCCGAGATATTCCGCAAGGCTTGTTTTTGATATTAAGATTGAGCCTTCTCCTTTCTGGCTTCAGGACCGTCTTATTTCCGTGGGTTTAAAACCGATCAACAACATTGTCGATATCACCAATTTTGTAATGATGGAAACCGGCCAGCCGCTTCATGCCTTTGATTTTGACCGCCTTGCAGAAAACAGAATCGTTGTCAGGGCGGCTGAAGAAGGTGAAAAATTTACAACCCTTGACCAGAAAGAACGGCTCCTTACCACAAGAATGCTCCTGATCTGTGACGGTGAAAAACCGGTGGCTCTTGCAGGCGTTATGGGTGGATTAAATTCTGAAATTGAACAGTCCACGACAAGGATTCTGCTTGAAAGCGCATATTTTGATCCTGTCTGTATTCGCAGAACTTCTAAAAAAACAGGGCTTGCCACAGATGCGTCCCATCGTTTTGAACGCGGAACAGATCCCAACGGCACGATCACGGCATTAAACCGGGCAGTGCAACTCATTGCAGAAATTTGCGGCGGCAAAATAATTCACGGCATAATCGATGAATATCCAAAACCTGTGCCCGAAAGGGTAATTACCTTTAGCGTCGATTCTACAAATCGCAGGCTGGGCACTAAGTTAAGCCAAAATGATATTAAGCAATACTTATGTTCTATTGAATTTAAGGTTGAAAAGATCGATGACGATAACCTCCGGGTTATTCCGCCATCTTTCAGGGTTGATATAAGTACATTTGAAGACCTTACAGAGGAAATTGCGCGTCTTTACGGTTATAACAATATTGAAACAACTTTTCCGCTTATACCGGCCGAAGCTGCTGAGCCGTCAAAAAAAATCGATTCAAGGTATCATATCAAGCGCCTGCTTGTGGGTTTTGGTTTTACCGAAACGATAACTTACAGTTTTATCAACAAATTGTCATGCGATCGTCTCGAACTTAAATCAGATGATCCAAAAAGACGTTTGATGAACGTATTAAATCCAATTGCAGAGGATCAATCGGTTTTGCGTACATCACTTATTCCAGGCCTCCTTGAAACAATGCATTACAACATAACTATGCAGAACAAGGATCTTAAGCTGTTTGAGATTGGCAATGTCTTTTTCAATACCGGCAAAGAGGACAGCCGGCCTGATGAGGTTGAAATGTTAGCTGGCCTGTGGACTGGAAAAAGGATGGAAGACTCCTGGCTTTTCAGGGAGGAACACTGTGATTTTTATGATATAAAAGGGGCTGTTGAAGAGCTTTTAAGAAATCTATGCATAACAAACATAAAGTTTACCCGCATGCTTCCTGAAAACTGCTGCTATACAAAACCCGGATATACAGCCCAACTTTTTGTTGGAAATAAATCAATAGGCATTCTCGGAGAGGTTCTTCCTCAGGTGCTTAAGAATTATGACTTAAAACAACGGGCGTATATTTTTGAACTTAATGCCGACAATATCATTGAGCTTATACCTGATATTAAGTCGGCAAAACCGCTGCCAAAGTTTCCGTCAATATCCAGAGATGTTACCCTGATTGTCGATAAGGATATCGAGGCGTTTAATATTATAAAAAGTGTTGAAGTCCTTAACGAAAATCTGGTAGAAAGTTTACATTTATTTGATGTTTATGAAGGCAGTCCTATCCCTGCCGGCAAAAAAAGCATCTCATTGAGAATAACATACAGATCGGCTTTTGAAACACTTGAGGATGAAACGATAAATTCACTTCACAAGGACATTACAGGCAGATTGATAAAGGAGTTTGATGCAATACTTCCTGCCTGATTAATCGTTGTTACGATGAAAAACAACAGGCCATATCAAAAAGAATTGCCGGACAAATTATACTTTAAGATCGGAGAGGTCGGCGAAATTGCAGAGCTTCCAACCTATGTATTAAGGTTCTGGGAAACCGAGTTCACGAAGATAAAACCAAAAAGGACATCTTCAGGCCAGAGACTGTATAGCAAAAACGATATTGAGCTGATCCTGAAAATCAAACATCTTTTACATGACAAAAAATATACCATCCAGGGCACAAGGCAATATCTTAAATCCAAAAAGCCTGAAAAAGAGACCGATTCTTCGCCAAACATACTCGATGATATCCGATCAGAACTTAAAAGCATCCGTGATCTTCTGACCTGATCATTAAAGTAAGACATTTGAACTGGATTTTGGATAATCATTGTTTGTTGACACGCATTGCTTTTTGTGATTTGAAAATTCCTACGGGGAATTCGCTCGCTATTGCGGTTCGATTGTAAGGCTGCTATTTTTGGATTTGCTCTTGCAGTTTATTTTCTAAAAAATTTGAAAGGCGAACAATGAAACAAAAATATTTAATCCTTAAAAATAACGAAAAAAACGAGTTGATAATTAGAGAGTTCCTTGAAATAAATAAAGAAATGTTTTCACTTGTCTGCGAGGAAACATACGATAACAATGATATAGAATCGGCTATTGCAAAAGACAGGAAGGAGCTGGTTTCTATATTGAGAACAAATAATATGTTTCCTGTTTGGTTATATGCAGACAAATTAGCCGAATCGATTATAAGTATGTATGGCACAGAATACAAAGAACCCATTAAACTTCTTTTTGATGATGCTATATCGTTTTCAAGAATAGTAGAAGACATTGCAGATTTAGAAGAGGTTGTAGATAAGATACCTGATGAGGATGAATTGCTTGAGGATGATTTTGACGATCATAAACCACTAAAAACTAATTGTTCCATTAAAGTGGCAGATGATGAACCGGACGACGATATGGCTGATTCTGAAGAAACAAATTGACTATTTTGCATGTAAAATCATTACCGGTCTCGTTACCGGTCTCATGTTTTACGAAGAGGATATATATGCGGAAATCGATTAAAAATAATTTATTGACATACCTTTGTTATATATAGTATTAAATAAACTGCTTAAATAGTCATTATTTATCTTCGGGTTTTTCATTGTTATCTCTAATTGCAAATATATCGAAAAGACAAGTTGATGTATAAGCGTAACAACGGTTTAATAAAATTGCCAAATTTACAATTAATCGATAAATACGATCGACGTCTGAACTATTTACGTATATCTATTACCGACCGTTGCAACCTGCGATGCATATACTGCGTTCCTGATGATCTACATCGGCGCCTTCCACACAAAGAAATTCTAAGATATGAAGAAATCCTGCGTCTTGTCAGAATCGGGGCGCGTCTGGGAATATCCAAGGTCCGAATTACCGGTGGAGAACCGCTTATACGAAAAGGGGTTTATGATTTTCTTGGCGAGTTAACTAAGATAAACGGCCTTGTAGATGTGTCTCTAACAACCAACGGTGTTGTGCTGAAAGATAATATTAAAAAAATTAAATCAGCCGGTATAAAAAGAATCAATGTCAGTATGGATACATTAAACAGACAAAAATATAAAGACATAACCGGGTACGACATGTTTGATCAGGTCTGGGAAGGTATAGAATCAGCGCAAAGCCAGGGCTTTAATCCGATTAAGATAAATGTTGTAGCCCTTGAAGGGATCAACGATGATGAATTAATTGAGATTGCAAGACTCTCCTTTTCATCTCCGCTGCATATACGATTTATCGAATATATGCCTATTGGAACCTCTCGTATTAATACAGGTACACATCTGCTGGCGCCTGAAATACAGAAACGGATAAAAGTTTTAGGTGAATTGATTCCTGTTGAAAAAGGAATTAATGACGGCCCTGCAGAACGTTATAAATTTAAAGGCGCTCAAGGAGAAATAGGTTTTATTCATGCTCTAAGCAAACATTTTTGCAATGAATGTAATCGATTGAGATTAACGGCAAGCGGAAAGCTGAGAGCATGTCTTCTGTCAGATCGTCAGGAGGATCTTAAAGGCCCTCTTAGAAGAGGATGTTTAGACAGCGAGCTGGCCGATGTTTTTCTGAGAGCTGTGAGTCACAAGCCATTTGACCACAATGTGATCTGCAATCAGCCTGTCATGGTTGCGGGCCGGATGTCGGCAATTGGTGGGTGATGTTTGTTAATATTAACCAGGACTAATTAAGGAGGTAGAGTTTATGAATGTTACTCGAAGGAAGTTTATCCAGATTACTGGTGCCTCTGCTGCCGGTCTTGCTGTAAGCAGTTTGGGATTCGATCTTACGCCGATCAAATCCCATGCGCAGATGCTCAAGACCAAGTATGCCAAGGAGACCACCACAATCTGCTGTTATTGTGCGGTAGGTTGCGGGGCTATTGTGCATACCAGCAAGAAAGGTGACGGTCGTGTCATCAACATCGAAGGTGATCCGGATCATGTAATCAGCAGAGGCTCTCTTTGTTCAAAAGGCGCTTCCCTGTCACAATTGACAGAGAATGACAACCGTCTTCTTGAACCGATGCATAGAGCCCCCTATTCCAAAAAATGGGAAAAGGTTTCATGGGACTGGGCGCTGACGGAAATCGCCAAAAGAGTGAAAAAAACAAGGGATGCATCATTTGAGCACAAAAATGCCAAAGGACAGGTGGTAAATCGGACAACAGCCATTGTTTCGGTTGGAAGCGCAGCCATGGACAATGAAGAGTGCTGGATTTATCAGGCAATGGTGCGTGCTCTCGGGCTTGTATATGTTGAACATCAGGCCCGTATCTGACATAGCGCAACTGTTGCGGCTCTGGCAGAGTCGTTCGGACGTGGCGCAATGACTAATCACTGGATCGACATCGGAAACAGTGACTGCATACTGATTATGGGAAGCAATGCAGCAGAGAACCATCCCATATCATTTAAGTATGTTCAGATAGCACAGGCAAAGGGAGCCAAGCTGATCAGTGTTGACCCCCGGTTTACAAGGACATCCTCAAAGGCGGATTTTTATACAGCCCTTCGTTCAGGTACGGATATCGCCTTTCTGGGAGGTATGATCAAGTACATACTCGATAAAAAGCTATATAATAAGGAGTATGTAGCCAACTATACCAATGCGCCGTTTGTTGTTGAAAAGGCATTTAAATTCAGCAATGGTGTTTTTTCCGGCTATGATGCAAAAAACAGGAAATATAACAAGAGCAAGTGGGCTTTTAATATGGACTCAAAGGGCATCCCGAAAATGGATCGCTCTTTAAAGAACAGCCGCTGTGTTCTTCAGCTCCTGAAGAAACATTTCAGCAGGTATAATACCAAACTGGTTTCCAAGATTACCGGAACTCCGGAAGCTGATCTTGTTGAGGTTTACAAGACATATGCCGCTACCGGCGCCAGGGGAAAAGCCGGCACAATTATGTATGCCATGGGCTGGACCCAGCATACGGTAGGCGTCCAGAATATCCGGACAATGGCGATGATACAGCTTCTTCTTGGCAACATGGGCGTTGCCGGTGGTGGTGTTAATGCACTGCGAGGCGAATCAAACGTGCAGGGTTCTACAGATCATTGTCTGCTGTGGCATATCTGGCCCGGATATCTTAAGACTCCAAGGGCTTCAAATGTGTCCCTTGCCGCGTATAACAAAAAGTGGACTCCAAAGAGTAATGATCCGCTTTCTGCAAACTGGTGGCAGAATTATCCAAAGTATTCAGTCAGCCTCTTAAAATCGTTCTTCGGCGAAAAGGCCACTAAAGCGAACGGTTTCGGGTATGACTGGCTGCCAAAGGTGGATGATGGGACCGATTATTCATGGTTGACCCTCTTTGATGAAGTGTACAAGGGTACTGTCAAGGGTTTATTTGCCTGGGGTATGAATCCGGCCTGTAGTGGCGCAAATTCAAATAAGGTGCGCAAGGGCATGGAAAATCTTGACTGGATGGTCAATGTCAACATTTTTGACAATGAGACAGGCTCGTTCTGGAAGGGCCCGGGCATGAATGCTTCCACTATAAAGACCGAAGTTTTTATGCTTCCGGCATGTGTGTCGGTTGAAAAGGAAGGCAGCATTACCAACAGCGGCAGATGGATGCAGTGGCGTTATCAGGGGCCAAAACCGCTTGGAAACAGCCTTTCTGACGGCGACATCATAATGGAACTTGGTCTTAAACTCAAAGAGGTTTACAAGGAAGGCGGCGCTTTTCCTGAGCCCATACTCAACCTGAAATGGGATTATATGACAGACGGCCTGTATGACCCGCACAAGGTGGCCAAAGAGATAAACGGCTACTTTACACGCGACGTCAAGGTTAAGGGCAAGCTCTGCAAGAAAGGTACGCTCGTGCCGAGTTTCGGCTGGCTGCAGGCTGATGGTTCAACATCATCTGCAAACTGGCTCTACTGCCACAGCTACACGGAAAAGGGAAACATGTCAGCCAGGCGCAGCAAAGTAGATGCTCCGAACAATATCGGTCTGTATCCGAACTTTGCATGGTGCTGGCCTGTAAACCGGAGAATTATTTACAACCGCGCTTCTGTAGATCTCAAAGGACAGCCGTGGGACAAGAAAGACTGGGTTGTCAGGTTCGCAGGAAAGGTCAAAAACGGCAAGTATGTATCAAAGAAATGGATCGGTGATGTGCCGGACGGAGGCTGGTATCCGCAGGAGAATCCTGACGGAACAAAGAGAAAAGATGCCAAGTATGCCTTTATCATGAGAAAACATGGGCATGCGCAAATATTCGGTCCTGGCCGCGCTGATGGTCCGTTCCCGGAACACTATGAGCCGCTGGAATGTCCTATTGAAAAGAACCTCATGGGCAAACAGCGCATGAGTCCTGTAGCGCCTGTATATGGAACAGATGCTGATGCATACGCGACATGCGATCCCAGGTTCCCGTTTGTCTGCTCAACATACCGTGTATCAGAACACTGGCAGTCGGGTCTCATGACACGTCCTCAGCCGTGGCTGCTTGAACTTCAACCGCAGGTTTTTGTGGAAATGAGCAAAGAGCTTGCAAAACTGAAGGGGATCAAGAACGCTGAGCGTGTAATGGTTTCATCTGCACGTGGATCTCTGGAATGTACGGCTATTGTAACAAAGCGTTTTAAACCTTTCAAGATAGCCGGAAAAACTGTTCACCAGGTTGGTGTTCCCTGGAATTTTGGATGGCGCTGGCCTGAAACCGGCACAGAGGAGAGCGCTAACCTGCTCACCCCGTCGACCGGTGATCCAAACACCAGGATACCTGAATCCAAGGCCTTTATGGTCAACGTAACCAAGAAATAAAAGGAGGTGATCATAGATGAGTAAGTCTTTTTTAATAGATACGACTCTTTGCACGGCCTGCAGAGGATGTCAGGTAGCCTGTAAGCAATGGCATGATCTCCCCGCAGAGAAGACCATAAACCGGGGAACTTATGAAAATCCGGCTGATCTTTCATTTGACACGTATAAACTTGTCAGAATGCGTGAAGAGGTTATTAATAGAAAGTTAAACTGGCTTTTCTTTCCTGAACAGTGCCGGCATTGTATCGAGGCTCCGTGCCTTGAGACGGCAGGCGATCCGGGAGCCATTTATAAAGATCCTAAAACTGGAGCGATTATCTTTACTGCAAATACAAAGCGTCTGAATGCAGCGGAGATTATCGAGTCATGCCCGTATAATATACCCCGCAAGGGCCCTGATGGCACACTTGCCAAGTGTGACATGTGTATAGACCGGGTTGAAAACGGATTGGTTCCGGCATGTGTTGCGACATGCCCGACAGGAGCAATGAATTTCGGAAATCGTGATGAAATGCTTGCCCTTGCCAGAAAACAGCTCGCAGTTGCTAAAAAGAAATACCCGAAGGCCATGCTCATAGATGCCGATGATGTAAGTGTTATTTATCTCGTTGGTTATGAGCCGAAGCTGTACTGCAAGAATGCTATGGCCTCAAATGCTGTTTTTGACATTACAAGGCAGATGGCATTAAAGCGGATGATTCGTCCTTTGACGAATATTACTTCACGTCTGCTTTAAGGACAGCTAAGTGAACAATTAAAATAAAGGGGGGAGGGGATTTTTTATCTTCTTCCCCTTTTCTATTTTGATAAATTATGATATGTTTGTGACACTTTAGTTATTTAAAAAACAAATTTTAAAACAACTAAAGTGTTAGATATGTTTATTTGTGTTGTGGTAACCGTGAACCCATAGCCAATACAGTTGTAAAGGAGATTATATGTCAGAAAATATTACCATTACATCGAATCAGATTATGAAGGCTGTTGAGTCGTTAAAGGAGCTGAGGCCGGTTTACGGTACGATTTTAGATTTTTATGGACAAATATTTGTTGCCCAGGAAGATTCAAAATGCAAGTTACATATCGACCCGATACAGATCTCTGAAGAAATGCTTTCAATAAAGGCAGAGGAGAATTTTCCGCTGATAAACATGTCGGAATTCGCCATTGATGCAAAAGAAGCCGGTAATTTATTAATAAGGATTTGCGATATTGTCAAAAAGGCGGGTGGAGACATGGTTTCTACAAACCAGACCGTTCTTAAAGCAATTGAAGCAGGAAAATTTGATCAAAAAGAACTGTTTGCCAGCCTTCTTAACGAAGATGATGCCTTTTTTGAAAACACGGCAAAGGAACTTGAAATCGAAAAGAAGGCCCTGGCTTTTATTGCATACAACAGTTTAAAACCATCTCTATCCATGTGCGCTGAGCAGCTTTCAGCCTATCTGGATAAGGATAAACCATGGGGAAAGGGGTACTGCCCTATATGCGGAAGCTCTCCGGGGCTTTCCATGTTTCAGGGAGAAGGGGAGCGCTTTTTGATTTGCGGTTTCTGCTGGCATAAATGGGCTTCCAACAGAATTTTTTGTCCCTTTTGCGACAACACCGATACCAAGACACTCAACTATTTCTTTAGTGAAGATGAAAAAGAATACAGGGTTGATCTTTGTGATGGGTGCAAAAAGTACATAAAAACAGTAGATACAAGAAAGGCAGAGCGTATTATTTATCCTCCCCTTGAACAGGTGGCGACGCTGCATCTTGACATAAAGGCTAAGGAAATGAAGTATGAAAGCGGAATACATTTTGCCTGATTCCCCGATTCCCCCTAAAAGAGCATTTCCCTTTTTATTGATAATACTTTTTCTCATCCTTATTCTCCTCGGCATTAACCTTGGCGAAGTCTCAACAGTCATGGAAAAAGCAACGAAGATTTGCCTGGACTGTATAGGGGTTGGGTAATGCCGGTTTTAAGGCGATTGATACAGATCGTTGCGACTGTTTTAAGTAATGCCTACTGGATGTTTCCACATACAAAAGGAATATATCAGGGCACGCTTAAATCAATGTGTGTGCCGGGTCTTAACTGCTATTCCTGCCCTGCTGCAACAGGCGCCTGCCCTCTTGGTTCATTACAGAGCATGATTGCAGGCCTGCGGCCGGCTATTAAAGCAGGTAATTATCATTTTGGCGCATATATTATCGGGACACTGGGCTTAACCGGAAGTCTGGTGGGACGCATGCCCTGCGGCTGGGTTTGCCCCTTTGGTCTTCTGCAGGAACTCATTCATAAAATCCCTTCACCTAAGTTCGAGATTCCAAAAGCTCTAACCTATATAAAGTATCTGTTCCTGGCGCTATTTATTTTTATTCTTCCTGCGCTGGTCATAGATGACTATAGCTACGGAACGACATGGTTTTGCAAGTTTATATGTCCTGCCGGCACTCTGGAAGCCGGTATTCCATTGATATTTTTGCAACCTGAATTAAAAGAGTTAATCGGAGCACTATTTTACTTTAACTTGACGATATTGATCATTTTTATCGTATGGATGATATTGAGCCGCAGGCCGTTTTGTCGTGTAGCATGTCCTCTGGGCGCTATCTATTCGCTCTTTAACAAACACAGCGTTTTCAAGATGATTCACGATCCTGATAAATGTACGCACTGCCAGGAATGTTACAATAATTGTCCAATGGGGATTAAGTTCTATGAAGGGCCTAACCAGTATGATTGTATTAGGTGCTTAAAATGTCTCCATGAATCATGCCGTTTTGGAGCTATATCTTATGAGATTGCCGGTATGCCTGTCATCAAGCCTGAGGATCAAGGATCAGGTGTCAGGGATCACGTCATTACAAGCAAAGCCCCGCCGTGGCGATGAACTCATCACTTCTATTCCAAAAAAATATTTATTTTCTTATTTATATACTTTTCAGATCTCTCGCCGATAATTTTTTCAACGATTTCGCCATGTTTTACTAAAAAAAGCATCGGCACGGCAACAATTTTATATTTAGTTGCCACCCTTTCTTTAACACAGTAAAATGGAAAATTAAGCTTTAACATGCTTAAAATAGGTTGCATTGTCTTAGGGCAATCTAAGTCAAGGCTGATACCGATTGTTTTCAGCCCTCTATCTCTGTATTTTTTATGTAGTTTGATTAATGTGGGCAGCTCTTTCCGGCAGGGGGCACACCATGATGTCATAAAAACAATCAGATACTTGTTGTCCTGGTCATTGATTAGCTGATCAAAAGAAGCGGATGTCATGTTTTCAATTTTTATTGGGCCGGCCTTAGCATGGGTGGCCGGTAACATGATGAGCGCAATAATTGTAATTATGAACAGGGAGTTAATTGATCGTTTAGATCTGTTTTTCATTTTTTTTCCTCGACTTCTTTTTTTCAACCACGCAATATATTCCTTTTCCACCCATTGCTGGAATAAAGCACTTGCTGTCGGAAAGGCAGGCAGCTTGATTATGATCTCCGGCCTTCCAGCGTTTTATCAGATCAGGCTCTCTGATAAAGGGCCTGCTCATGGATATATAATCCGCAACATTATCGTTAACTAACTGCTGCGCAAGAGAAAAAGACCTGATCCCGCCCACAAGCATAATCGGAAGATCAATCTTTTCTTTAAAGGCAGAAGCTGCGTCCTTGAAATAGGCTTCATTTTTTCCTGATACAATTCCTGTTCTTACAGGTCCCTCCTTTCCTGATGCAATGGTTCCTCCGCTTAGTTCAACAGCATCTATCCCTGCCTTTTCCATCATTACAGCGACTTTTATGGAATCATCAAGCTTAAGGCCGCCCTCTAAAAAATCCCGTGTGTTCATCTTGATCAGCACAGGGTAGCTCTGACCAACACGCTTTCTTATGCTTTTCAAAATCTCAAGCAGGACAGCAGCTCTATTTTCAATGCTTCCCCCATATTGATCCTGCCGTTTATTAAAGGCAGGGGAAAGGAATTGACTCAAAAGATACCCATGTGCCGCATGAATCTGAACACCGTCAAAACCAGCTATTTTCGCCCGCTTTGCTGCCAGACCGAATGCTTCAACTACATCCTGTATGTCCTGCAGAGTCATCTCCTGTATCGCGGACTTTCTAAAACCGCTGACAAGTGAAGGAGCAAAAGGTATATCCCCTTTAATGCCGGTATTTGCATACATGCCCGCATGTGCAAGCTGCAGTACGATTTTGCCGTCTCTTTTATGCACGGCATCTGTCATTTCACGCAGTCCGGGAATAAGCCGGTCTTCATATATGCCTATTTGCCAAGGACCTGCTTTACCCTTTTTCTGGACATAAGCGTGACCTGTAATAATGAGGCCTACCTCTCCTTTGGCCAGTTGTGACATTAAATCGACCAGCCTTTTGGAGCACATTCCGTCATCTTCTGCCATTCCCTCCCAGGTAGCAGACCGGACAAACCGGTTCTTGATAATCATGCCGTTTATATTTGTTGCTTCAAACAGTTCTGGCACCTAAACCTCCTTCAAATATATCAACCCATGACTGAAATTTCATAACCTTATCATGACCATATTGCTCAAGGACGAGCTTGATATCTTCAACAGATTTTTCCTTTGAACCTGAATTACGGTTTTTAGAAAAGAACTTGTCGGCATAGCATATAATCTGTTCCTCTATTGAGACCGGCTCCATATTACGTTCAGGAAGCGGAAGATTATACTGTCTTATATCTTCGGGCGTTATTCCAACGCCGACATGCCGTTCACATACAAGCGCGAGCTTGGGCATCCCTTTCTTTTCCAGTATCTTACGACCTAAATACCCGTGACAGATATAAGGATGCCTGCCCGTACAACCCAGCTTTGGTGTATTTGTAAGGAAAATACCGATGTCATGGAGTATGGCGGCGTCCCTGATAAAGTCAAGATCAGGATTTAGGTGGGACACATTTTTAGCTGCATCAAGAGCCTTTTTTGCAACATTTTCACCGTGCTGTATGAGAATTTCATACAGTCTGGAACCGTGTTCGTAATATTCACCTATGATATCAAGACAATTCATGAATTATGAAAGAAGCACTCCCTCTATAAAAGGATCGATTGCTCCGTCTAAAACATTATATACGTTGCCGATTTCAAGATTTATCCGGTGATCCTTAACCATCTGATATGGTTGCAGAACATATGATCTGACCTGGCTTCCCCAGGCTATTTCATCTTTGCTTTCATGCAGTTGCTGCATTTTTTCGTCCTGCTTCAGCTTTTCAAGCTGGTAAAGCCTGGCTTTTAACACCTTCATGGCCATCTCTTTGTTCCTGTGCTGGGATTTTTCCTGCTGGCATTGGACAACAATCCCGCTTGGAAGGTGTGTAATACGGACAGCGCTGCTTGTTTTATTGACATGTTGTCCTCCGGCGCCGCTCGCCCTGAAAACATCTATACGCAGATCTTTATCGTCAATATCGATTTTAATTTCTTTGTCAAGCTCCGGATAGACAAATACAGAAGCAAAGGAGGTATGCCGTTTTCCGCTCGCATTAAACGGTGAAATTCTCACGAGGCGGTGCACCCCGTTTTCTGTTTTTAAGTAGCCGTACGCATATTCTCCGTTTGCTGTGAAGGTAACACTTTTAATGCCTGCTTCATCGCCGGGTTGATAATCGATTATACTGATTTTAAAGCCTTTCCGTTCAACCCATCTCGTATACATTCTAAAGAGCATCTCAACCCAGTCCTGGGCATCAGTTCCACCGGCTCCGGCGTTAATGGAAACAATGGCGTTGTTCCGGTCGTCTGCAGCGCTTAAGGTCAGGTCGAGCGAAAATTTTTTTATTCTTTCCTTGATGTCCTGAACTTGCTGGATTGCTTCTTCAGTTGTATCAGCGTCTGCTTCCTCCCTGGCAAGATCAAGCAGGATTTTACTTTCTTCAAGGTCATTGCAGAGCCTTTTCCATCTTTCGATTTTATTGGTAATAGATGTTCGCTCTTTTAAAACAAGCCTGGTCTCTTCGGGATTGTCCCAAAAATCTTTTTTTGCAATTAGTCGCTCAATTTCCTTTAGCCTTTTTTCTTTGCCGGCAATGTCAAAGATAACCTCGCAATTGTACTAATTTCACGAAAAGTTCCTTTATCGTTTGCTCAAGTTCTATAGACATATTATTTCCTCCATTGTATTTGTTCAGCCACAAAGGCACTAAGACACCAACTTGCCTGCGGCAGGTAGGGATTATATTATAATTTGGGAATTTAGGGGTTCGCCTCGCTTAATTGCGAATTAAGGGATTCAGGAATTAAGGAATTGAAGGTATCCTATTGATTTTAATCCCTCAATCCCTCAATTCCTGAATCCCTTAATCCCTTAATCCCTTAATTTTATATTATAAACATATTTTAACACAAAGCAAATAGCTGTTGCAAACATACAGACTATTGCAAACAGATCTCCAAAACGGGTATAAAAGGATGTCATGCCCATTAAAGGCACAGAACGTGTAATCACCGCCTCCTTAAAAAGGTCTGTTTTTTTAATAATTCTGCCGACAGGATCGATAAAGCCGCTTATTCCTGTATTGGCCGACCTGACAAGGGCTCGCCTGTTTTCTACAGCTCTAAATATTGCCATGGAAAAATGCTGATAGGGAGCGCTGGTTGTGCCAAACCACGCATCATTGGTAATATTTACGAGTAATGTTGCATTGTTTTTTACCATAGCTCTGGAAAGGTCCGGAAAAATAATCTCATAACAGATCTGCAAACCTAAACTATAGTCACCCCACTGAATGGTTTTGCCTCTAATACCCGACTTGAAATCACCGACCCCTTCCACCATTTTGCCGACAAATGGCAACCATTTATTAAAAGGGATGTATTCTCCGAATGGAACAAGATGCACCTTGTCATATTTGCCGTATACCTTTCCATCCCGGCTGACCAGGTAAGCGGTATTGTAATATTCAACAACCCCTTTTCCGGAAATAAATGAAGGGCTGCCGAACAGAAATGTTGTCCCTGTATCATTAATCCCTTTTTTAACCATGTTTGAGAGCCCGATATTATAAAGGAAATAAAAGGGGGTAGCGGTTTCAGGCCAAACAACAATGTCAGGATTATCAGCTTTTGATAAAAGTGAAAGCTTAATATATTTTTTTACAGTTGATCGTTGAAATTCAGGATTCCATTTTATAGCCTGATCAATATTCCCCTGAACAACTGCGACGTTAATTGATGGAGAAGAGCAGACAAGTCTGTCGATTGAATCTATTCGCCATTTTCCATAAGACAATACAAGGACAACAATCAACGCAAAAACAGATATCGATCCAACAGCGACCCTTTTTGTTACGGCTTTCCTTTTCCAGTCTTTTCCAGCTAAATAAAGAAATGCCAGAAAAATTGCCGCGTTTGATAAGCCAATTAAAAAGGATACACCGTAAACTCCAAATATATCTGAAATCTGTATAAGGAGTAAATTATTATATTGAGAATAACCGATAAGTTCCCATGGAAACGCAAGAAAAAAAAGGCTGCGCATATATTCAAATGAAACCCATAAAACAGGAACCGCAAATATACAAATCGCAGGCTTTGCGCATAAGTTTAACAGGGTTGCTGAAAATGCCGCCAGGTAAAGGGCAAGAAAGGCAGAAGCAAGAATGAGTATAAACACGCATAGCGCCATGGGAAGATGACCGTATGTATGCATTGTATATACAAACCAGTATAAAAGTGTCAGATAATGAACAAGTCCTGCAATAAAACCAAGGATAAAACCTCTTTTTGGAGAAAGATTTCTTATGGCAACCAGGAATGGAACAAGGGCAAACCAGACAAGCAAGCTAATACCGGGTTTGGGGAAAGAGCCGGTAAGGAGCAATCCGCTTAATATTGCCAGACATAATTTTAGTTTGTTAATTTTTTGGGTTTGCAATTTTCAACGTCTTTCATAATTATACGACCCGATTTTTTAATACTTTATCATATTTTGACGGCGCCATCAAACTTGAGTTGACATTTATTCCAGCCGTTTATAATATTATTCTTTTGAGCACTGCTGCAGGATGAATTTAAGATGCATGCTATTAAGGTTATTATCAGGGTAACAGAGATGCGGGAACATTCCAAGCGTATGCGGGGTCTCGGCAAAACTATTGCTTTTGTGCCGACCATGGGGGCTCTGCATGAAGCACACCTGGCGCTGATAAAGGAGGGACGCAAACTCGGAGATGATCTGGTTGTCAGCATTTTTGCAAATCCCTCCCAGTTTTCTCCGGAAGAAGACTTTGAATCATACCCAAGAAATTTTGACAAAGATCTTAAGCTATTGCAAAAAAAGGGGGTAGATGTAATTTTTTCTCCAAATGAAGATGAGCTTTATCAGGATGGCTTCCAAACATATGTAGAGCTGGAAAATCTTCCGAACCATCTTTGCGGAATTTCCAGGCCGATATTTTTTCGGGGGGTTGCGACAGTTGTTACAAAGCTGTTTAATATTGTAAGACCGCATATTGCCATATTCGGCGGGAAAGATTACCAGCAGCTTGCGGTCATTCGCCGGATGGTGCGCGATCTGAATTTTGATATAAAAATTGTCGGATTTCCGACAGTAAGGGAGCCTGACGGTCTTGCCATGAGCTCAAGAAACAGTTATCTTACTCCTGAGCAGAGAATTAATGCAGTCTGCCTTTATAAATCATTAAAGCAATCTCAAGAACTTGTCGAAAGCGGAATTAAGGATGCAAAAAGGATAATTGATGCGGCATATGCTTTGATCAAATCACATCCGGAGACAGCGATAGATTATATCGCCATCTGCGATCCTGAAACCCTTGCTGATATGGAAACAATTGACAGGCCGGCATTGATGGCTCTTGCAGTGAACGTGGGCAAAACCCGCCTGATCGACAACATGATACTATAGACTTTCAGATAAATAATTTCACTGCGTTATCGGTCGGACTTCTCGACGACGTACTAACATGTACGCCTTACTCGAAGTCCTTCCTCTAGCCTTGTGAAATGAATTATCTGAAAGTCTATACAAACAAAGGAGACACAATTATTATGGGAAAAGAACAATTCTTTTTTACATCTGAATCCGTCACAGAGGGGCATCCGGACAAGGTTGCCGACGCAATATCGGATTCCATCCTGGACGCCATTATTGAAAAAGATAAAAACTGCAGGGTTGCCTGCGAGACTCTTGTTACAACCGGCCTGGCCTTTATTGCCGGCGAAATCACAACAGAATGTTATGTTGATATTCCTCAGGTTGTCAGGGATACAATACGTGAAATAGGATACCATTCATCACAGATGGGCTTTGACTGGCAGACCTGCTCGGTAATTACCAGCATTGACCACCAATCACCGGACATTGCTCAGGGAGTAAATATCGGTGAGGGTCTGTTCGAGGATCAAGGCGCGGGAGATCAGGGGCTTATGTTTGGCTTTGCCTCTGATGAGACGCCTGAATTAATGCCCATGCCTGTAATATATGCCCACAAGTTATGCAAACGTCTTGCAAAAGTACGGAAGAACGGATCTCTTGATTTCCTGAGGCCCGACGGCAAGTCCCAGGTGACGATAGAGTATGAAAACGGCGAGCCGAAACGTGTTGATAATGTGGTAATCGCTGCACAGCATAAGCCGGATGTTACATATGAAGATTTGAAAGACGCTATTATAGAAGCGGTTATAAAAAAGATTATACCAAAAGAGATGACCGATGGTGACACCCGTTATTTTATAAATACTACAGGAAAGTTTGTTATCGGGGGACCCATGGGAGACTGTGGTCTTACAGGTCGCAAAATAATTGTTGATACTTACGGCGGCCAGGGGAGTCATGGAGGAGGATGCTTTTCCGGCAAGGATCCTTCCAAAGTTGATCGCAGCGCTTCATATATGGCCAGGCACATTGCAAAAAACGTTGTTGCAGCCGGCATCGCAAAAAAATGCGAGGTGCAGATAGCTTACGCGATAGGTGTGGCAGAGCCTGTGTCTGTTATGGTATCTCTTATGGGAACCGGAGTTATACCAAAAAAGAGGGTTAAAGAGATAATCCTTGAGGTTTTTGATCTAAGACCTGCTGCAATAATCGAATATCTCGATCTCCTGCGACCCATCTTTCTCAAGACTTCAGCATATGGGCACTTTGGAAGAAATGAACCGGAATTCACATGGGAGAAAACCAATATGGTTGATCTGCTCAGAGAAAAAGCCGGGTTGTAATATAAGGAGAATAAAAAAATGTCTATTTTAAAAGCAATGAATGATTTAAAAGGATTTTTAGAGGTAGATCCCTCCCTTCCATATAAAGTGGCCGACATTTCGCTTGCAGATTTCGGATTCAAGGAGATGAAACTTGCAGAAAATGAAATGCCCGGTCTTATGGCAGTACGAAAGAAATACGGTTCTCAAAAACCGCTCAAGGGAATGAAGATCATGGGAAGCCTCCATATGACCATTCAGACCGCCATGCTTATTGCAACACTCAAAGAGCTTGGAGCCGACCTGCGCTGGGCTACGTGCAACATCTTTTCAACACAGGATCATGCTGCTGCTGCAGTCGCCAAAGCAGGACTTGCGGCAGTATTTGCATGGAAAGGCGAAACTCTCGAGGAATTCTGGTGGTGTACGGAACAGGCTCTTACATGGCCTGACGGCAGCGGTCCTGATCTTATTGTTGATGATGGCGGAGACGCTACTCTATATGTGCATCAGGGCGTAAAAATAGAAAAAGACCCTGCTCTTTTAGATAAGGCTTATGACAGCCTTGACATGCAATGTCTTATAGCGCGCCTGAAGGTGAGTTATGAGCGGGATTCCAGGCGCTGGACAAAAATCGCATCAAAAATCAGAGGTGTTTCCGAAGAGACAACTACCGGTGTTCACAGGCTTTACCACCTGGAAAAACGCGGCGAGCTGCTTTTCCCGGCTTTTAATGTAAACGATTCGGTCACAAAATCAAAGTTTGACAACCTTTACGGATGTCAGGAATCTCTGGCAGATGGAATTAAACGTGCCACAGATATTATGCTTGCTGGCAAAATCGTGGTGATATGCGGCTATGGCGATGTCGGCAAGGGATGCGCAAAGTCGATGCGCGGATACGGAGCACGGGTGCTGATTACTGAGATCGATCCCATATGTGCCCTGCAGGCTTCTATGGAAGGATATGAAGTTATGACCATGGAGGATGCAGCGCCGATCGGGGATATCTTTGTTACCGCCACAGGATGCTACCATGTGATTACCGGCGAGCACATGGAACAGATGAAAAATGAAGCAATTGTATGTAATATCGGCCACTTTGACAATGAAATCCAGATGACCTATCTCGATAACAATCCGGATTGTAAAAAGGAGCCGATTAAACCACAGGTTGACAAGTGGACTCTTAAATCAGGGCGATCCATTATTGTGCTTGCAGAAGGAAGGCTGGTAAATCTTGGCTGCGCAACAGGCCATCCCAGCTTTGTAATGAGCAACAGCTTTACCAATCAATGTCTTGCGCAGATGGAGCTTGCATCAAAGCAATACGAACGGAAGGTTTATACCCTTCCCAAAAAGCTTGATGAGGAGGTGGCCAGGCTTCATCTTGGCAAGCTTGGCGTAAAACTAACCAAACTCAACCAGTTCCAGGCCGATTACCTCGGAGTTCCAATTGACGGACCATTTAAACCTGTTTTTTACAGGTATTAGAATTGAAACTCGCTGCAGCCCCGCGAGAGACAAAAAATAAAAATGAGAAGCGCATAAAATCATGGGCGTTCCGCTGTACGCTCCCTTGGGCTGTGAGGGAGCTGGGGATGCGGATGTCGGAACTTTTACTCAGACTGAAATTATCTCAACCTGCCGTGAGTTTATCTGTTAAACGTGGTGAAAAAATCGCAAAGGAAAACCAATATTCAATTCTTGACATGCGGAAACATAAATATGACTATATTGCAGAACTTTTAGAGTAAGGAACTTGGTCCGTAGGTTGGGTTGTGCTTTCTTGGTTTTGGTGTCTTTGTGCTTTAGCAGCTGAACTATTACACAGAAAGGAGGCTTTTGAAAAATGCCTGATGTAGATGAAATAAAAGAGGCTAAAAAGTTTTATTCAGATATTCCGCAAAAGACGGAAGGGTTTTTTCTAAAAGGATCAAATTCTCTGGACTGGGGTATTAAAAACCGGCTTGCCCGGATCTTTAACCCTGAATCCGGCCGCACAGTCATGTTAGCCATAGACCATGGCTATTTCCAGGGCCCGACCACAGGCCTGGAACGGATTGACATAAATATTCTTCCTCTGGTTCCTTATGCGGACACACTTATGTTAACACGGGGTATATTAAGGAGCATTGTTCCTCCGACAACAACAAAGTCCATTGTCCTGAGAGTTTCCGGCGGAACAAGCATACTAAAGGAACTTTCCAACGAAGATATTGCCGTGGATATCGAGGAATCCATACGTCTCAATGTTTGCGCCATGGCTGTCCAGGTATTTATCGGCGGCGAACATGAAAGGGAATCGATCAAAAACATGACCACCATGGTGGATATGGGAATGCGTTATGGAATTCCGACCCTGGCGGTGACCGCAGTCGGCAAGGATATGAACCGCGATGCGCGCTACTTCAGACTCGCTGCCAGGATCTGCGCTGAATTAGGAGCACATTACATAAAAACATACTATATTGAAAAAGGCTTTGAAACCGTCACATCCTCCTGCCCTATTCCTGTTGTCATGGCCGGGGGGAAGAAAATACCTGAACTTGACGCCTTAACAATGGCTTATAACGCAGTCCAGCAGGGCGCCAGCGGGGTTGATATGGGACGCAATATCTTCCAGTCTGAGTCCCCAATCGCGATGATCCAGGCTGTGCGGGCTGTTGTCCATGATAATGAAACGCCGGAAAAGGCTTTTGATTTCTATAATACTATAAAGAACCAATTATAGACTTTCAGATAAATAATTTCACCGCGTTATCGGTCGGATTTCTCGACGACGTACTAACATGTACGCCTTACTCGAAGTCCTCCCTCTAGCCTTGTGAAATGAATTATCTGAAAGTCTATAGCCGGTTCATAGGGATCAGGGGTTGGGGGTCAGGGTTGGTTTTTTTGTCGATAGGCCTTCAAAAACATTACTGACATCTCTTACAATAAGATAAAGGGCTGGAACATATAAAAGTGTCAAAACTGTGGCGACAAGAAGTCCAAAGCTTATGCTGACTGCCATGGGTATAAGAAATTGCGCCTGAAAACTCCGCTCCAGGAGAAGGGGCAGAAGCCCTGCAATGGTTGTTATTGATGTAAGCAATACAGGCCGGAATCTGACTTTTCCGGATTCCACAACAGCTGTTTCAATTTCCGCACCATTTCGAGCCGCCCTGTTAATAAAATCTATCAGTATAAGTGAATCGTTTACAACTATGCCTGACAGGGCCACAATACCGAAAATGCTTATCATCGTAATCTGCAAACCCATAATAAGATGACCTGCAATAGCCCCTATCAGGCCGAAAGGTATGGCCATCATTATAATAACAGGCTGAATATAAGAACGGAACTGGCTCGCTAACAAAAGGAATATCCCCATAAGAGCGAGCACATATCCATTTTTCAGGCTGCCAAGCGATTCTCTGGTCCTTTTCTCCTGACCTTCCAAATCGTATTCTAATCCAGGATAGCGCTCAATCAGTTTTGGAAGAAAATCTTTGTTAATATCAGCCACAATCTTGCTTGCATTTGCAATTGATTCATCAAGATTCGAAATAACGGTTATCACACGTTTTCTATCAACCCTGCGAATTACGGAATAGGCTCTTCCATAGGTAATATCCGCAACCTCTTCGATTGGAATCTCCTGGCCGTCAATTGTCCGAATGCGCATATCCTCAATGCCTGAAATACTCCGCCGGTCTGATTCCGCATATCTGACCATCACCTTTAAATCATCTCTGCCTCTCTGAATCCGGAGAGCCTCATCTCCATAAAATGCCTGGCGAAGCTGTCTTGCAATATTGCTCATGGTTACTCCCAGAGATCTCGCCCCCTCTTTTATCTTAACCTGCTTTTCCTCCTTTCCCGGTTTAAAATTATCCATAATGTCAAAGGTGCCGGGATAAGTTCGAATTTCGGCCTTCAATTCATCTGCGGCCTGTCTCAATTGCTTAAAGTCGGCGCCGATAAGCTGTATTTCAATAGGATTGCCCCCTGGCCCGCCCTCCAGAGTTGTAAAGGTCAGCGTTTCCAGGCCCGGAATTTCTCCGGTTAAACCTCGCCATTTGTTTAAAACCATATTTACAGAAAGATCACGCCTCTTTTCCGATGGGACCAGTTCTATCCAGACCTCCCCGCAGTGCCCGCCGGTCTCACCCGGCTTCCAGTCTCTTCTTGGAATCATACCGACCAGCGCAAATGTATTTATTACCAGGTCGCCATTATCTCCTGAACGATTGCCAAAATAACCGTTTAATTTAAAAGCCTGTTGTTCCAGATGTTCGATTGCTCCCTCGGTTACTTTATATGGTGTTCCAAGGGGATAGCCGACCTCTGCAATAATCCAGTCGCTTTCACCTTTTGGAAAAAATACAAAAGGCACATAACCGCCGGCTACAATGCCAAGACTTATTATAAGCGCCCCCAAACCAACAGCAAAAGTAAAGTATCTGTTCTTTACTACATACTTTAAAGCCTGAGTATAATACTTCTCAATCACAATATTAAGCAAATGGTCAACCTTAAGTCTTATCCGATCGTGCCAGGAGGGTTTGCTGTCTGTTTTTAGCGCCGATCTTGTCAGAGCGCCGCTCAAATGGGCCGGAAGTATGATAAGCACTTCTCCTAATGATATTATCAGGATCGCTATAACTGCCCTGGGCATAACAGCAATAAATTTGCCTATTATACCTGTAATAAACAGCAATGGTATAAATGCGACTATAGTGGTGCTAACAGCCATTACAACCGGACCGCCAACCTCCTTTAAGCCGTCGATCACAGATCTTGCAGGCGACTTCCCCCTGTTGAAATGCGTATATATGTTCTCTCCAATTATTATTGCATCATCAACCAGTATTCCGAGGGTCATGATAAAAGCAAAAAGGGAGATCATGTTTATGGTTTCACCGTTATAGTCGAGAATTAGAAAGGCTCCCATAAAGGATATGGGTATGCCGACAGAGACCCAGAATGCCAGGCGCAGGTTTAAAAACAGCGCCAGGGCAATAAAAACAAGCACAATTCCCTGAGCCCCGTTCCTAAGAAGCATGTCAATCCTGTCCTGAACAAGCGGCGCCAGATCAAACCATGTGGCAAGCTTGACTCCTTCAGGCATTGTATCTCTACATTTTTCCACATAATCCCTGACAGTTCTTGAAACCTGTATAAGATCTTCCATGTTTGTTCTGTTGACCTGGACAAGGGCTGCGGGTTGGCCGTTAAACCTTGCTTTCATATCAATATCTTCAAAGCCATCGATAACAGTTGCAACCTGTCCGAGCCTAACGATAGCGCCGTCTTTTAGTGTAATAAGAGGAATCTCTTCAAATTCTTTGCCGATATAAAGCTGCCCCTTGGCCCTTATGAGGATTTCCCCCTGAAGAGTCTTGATATTTCCGCCCGGGAGATCAACACTGCCGGTTTTAACGGCTCTGACAACATCATCGAATGAAATGCCGTATCGACGAAGATTTTCTTCCGACACCTCTATGGATATCTCGTAGTCTCTCACCCCCACAAGATCTGCCAGGGAGATGGATCTGGTGTCGGTAAGATCGTCCCTGATCCTTTCAGCAATCTCCCTTAAGAGTTTCTCGGAAACATCACCATATACAGCAACAGTTATAGCTGGATTCCGGTTTATTATTTCAGTGATAACAGGGTCCTCGGCATCCTCCGGAAAGGTGTCGATACGGTCAACCTCTGCCTTGATATCATCCAGTACTCTCCGGTCATCTGCATCTGAATCAAGTTCAACCGTAAGCGATCCCCTGCCTTCGTAAGCATTGGAAAATGTGCGGTTTATGCCCTCAATCCCCTTGAGTTTTTCTTCGATTTTAATGCATATACCCTCCTCGACATCCTCCGGGCTTGCCCCCGGATAAACAACGCTTACATTTATCATATCAAGAGCAAACTGGGGATTAAGCTCTCTGCGCATATTCATCACAGTGATGAGTCCGGCTACAATGATAAAAATCATGATTAAATTTACTGTAACACGATTATTTATCGACCATTTTCCTAAAGATTCCATGAGGCCTGTTATCTGTTTTCCTTGTTAATTCTAACCTTCATTCCGTCCACTGCGCCGGATAATGGAGATTTGATCACCAGATCGCCGTCCGACAGCCCCTTGTCAATATAGACCAAATCCCTGACGCTGCGCAAAATGTTGACCGGCCTTATCTTTAAACAATTATCGGTCATAATATAGACCACATCACCGGTATGAACCACATGACGCGGAAGCACAAATACCTGCTTTATCTTTTTTCCTTTTATCAATACAGTCACAAACATGCCCGGTCTTAACCGAATGCCGCTTTTGATTTTATCTTTTATTGAATCCGTGTCGATTTCCACTACAACCGGAAGCGTCCGTGTTTTTTCATTCATCTGCGCCTTTATTCTCGCGACCCGGCCTTTCCATTTATATGAGCTGTTGTCCCTGAAAATTATTTCAACATCAGGCATGGCATCCTGCTTCCAATCGGTTGCAAACCATTTAAGATCTTTTGCTGGTATGCGAATCTCAACATCAAGGGCGCCGTCTTTGTAAATACTGCCCATATATTGCCCTGCACTTACATGCCGGCCCTTTTCAACATCCTTTATAAGCACCCAGCCATCAAACGGAGCAATAATGCCTGTTTTCTCAAGGTCGAGTTTTGCCTGGCAAAGCATGACCTTGCCCATATCAAGCTGCGCTTTAAGCCGCTCTTTTAAAGGCCCGGTTAAAGCTAACTGATTTTCAAGCCCTTGCAGACGCTCAAGACTTGCAAGATATCTCTGCTCTGCCTGGTCAAGCGTGGTTTTGGCCACCACATTTCTGATGGAAAGTTTTTTCAATCTCGCAAAGTCGGTCTTGGACAGGGCTGCATCCGCCTTTGAAATTTTAATGCTGGCATCAAGGTTTTTTATCTCCTGCTCCAATTTTTTTATCTCAGCTTCGGTTTGCTCTATCTGTATACTTTGCCTGTCAACCTCCAACCGGTATGTACGCGGATCTATTTTAATCAGAACCACACCATTTTTGATAAAGGATCCCTCTTTAAAGGATGAATGTGTATCAATTATCCGCCCCCTGATCTCTGCTGCAAGTTTTAGCGTCTCCATTGGCTTAACTGTGCCATAACCATCTATAATCATATTCAAATCTTTGGCTTTAACAGCTAAAACCTCAACAAGACGCCCTGTCTCCGTTTTAACCTGGCGCTGTGCTTTGGGTCGCAGCGTTATAAGCAGCACCGCTACAGTTAGAGACAAAGCAAGAACCACGACAACCCGCATTGATTTGAACATAAAACCTTTTTTCATTATCTAACTCTCCGGTAATATGAAACGTGTTAAGTGCCAGGTGTTAAGTGTTAACATATTGAAAAAAACAAACAATTGCTTTAATCTAACCAGGAAACCCAAGGTTTCTGAACTTTTACGCCTATTATCAAAGTCGTGCCAGACCATATCTGATAACGCTTCTGCCAGCTCGTAATCTCGTGTCATCTCTCCCAAATTTCTACTTTCCAATTTCAAGTTTCAAGCCGTTAACGGCTACCATTTATCTTATCGGTAAGCTCCGGGACAAAATCGAGTATATCCGCTACAACCCCGACGTCTGCGGCCTGAAAGATTGGAGCCTTTGGATTCTTATTTATCGCTACCATAAAAGGCGAGCCTTTTATGCCTCCCTGATGCTGAAATGAACCGCTTATACCTAAAGCCATATAGACTTTTGGTTTAACTGTTTTTCCTGAGGTGCCGACCTGACGTGATTTTTCAAGCCATCTTGCATCCACAACAGGCCTGGAACATGCAACATCTCCGCCCATAGCCCTGGCAAGATCATATACAATTTCCAGATTATCCTCATCTTCGATTCCCCTGCCCACAGACACAAGAATATCGGACTTGGTTATATCAACATCTCCGACTTCGGCTTCAGCAACCTCGATAAACCTACGACCGGTTTCCGGGAATCCTCCTTCCAGGGCTTCGGCTGTTTTATCAACAACCTGACCGCCTGCCCCTTTGCTCTCATCCGCCTTAAACGATCCTGGCCGGGCTGTAATTACAGCGCCGCCGGAGATATCGCAAACAACATGTGTGCTGACCTGTCCGCTGTACTCCTGGCGGACAGCTTTCAGCCGATTTTCATCAACCCCCTCTATATCGACAGCATCGGGAAGATATGCGGCATCAAGCTTTATGGATAAACCAGGGGCCAGATCCATTCCAAATGTATCGTGAGGCGCTATGATTAGCCCTTCTTTTGGTAAAATGCGGACAAGAAGCGTCCTGATCGCTTCTGCATTTGGATAGGAAAGCGCTTCACTATCTATCTTCCAGACCTCTTGATAAGAAGAAGCAATTTCATTGCATACCACATTAAGATCGGCGCCGGTTCCAGCAACAATTGCGGTAATTGAAGCATCAGAATCTATCCTCTTAGCTGCCGCAACCATTTCAAGGGCCGTGTCATCAGCGACCCCTTCCTTATGAACAATATATGCAAAAACCTGTCTAACCATTATTTAATTCCTCCTCTGGCTTTTAACAGTTCAACCAGTTTTTCAGCTATCTCATCAACGCTTCCTTCGAGAATCTCGGCTCCTTCACCGGCATCAGGCACAAAGTAATCCAGTTGTTTTATCTTTGATCCGGATTTGCCAACCGATTCCGGTGACAAACCAAGATCCCCTGCGCCATGAACAGGAATCTCCGCAGATGCTGTTTTTCTTATTCCGCGGATTCCTACATAACGCGGCTCATTGATACCGGTCTGAATCGAAAGCACGCACGGAAGATCTATCTCAAGCATCTCCAGGTTGCCTCCTTCGATTTCCCTGCCCACTTTGATTTTTTTATCGTCTGTTACTTCAATGAGGGTTGCAAGAGATGCATATGGCCAATCAAGCATTGCTGCCAGCATGCCTCCCACCTGTCCTGCCCCGTCATCTGCCTGAGCGCCCGTGAGGATAAGATCATATTTCCCTTTTTTAACTTCGGCTTTAATAATGCCTGCAATTCCTCTCCCGTCAGAGTTCTTAAATACTTCATCCGAAAGGAGGACGCCTTTATCAGCGCCCATAGCCATCTCCCTCCTAACAACTTCCTCTGTTTCCTCGTCGCCAACTGTAACAACGGTTACTGAGCCACACACCCTGTCGCGGATCTGGATTGCCTCTTCAACCGCATAATTATCCCATTCATTTACCGAGTACACAAGATCATCCCGCTCTATATCGGTGCCGTCCCTGTTGACATTGATTTCATTTTCCGATGTATCCGGAACCCTTTTGATACATACCAAAATTTCCATGTTAATCCTCCAGAATAGTTGCTGAATAATTTTGACGGTTTCGTAAAAAGTCATTTGTGAGCGAGATTGAGCAGTTTTGGAAAAAGATTCAGATTGAGCCTGACGTTAAAAATTGCAAGCTGTTTGAGGCCGTTAGGCCGAGTTCTTGCAATTTAGACAGGATTAATCTGAATCCCAAAAATGCTCACGGAGCGAACAAATCGTACTTTTTACGATGCCATCAATTTTGAATTAATCCTTTAATCCTTAATCCCTTATTTTATATGCCGATCAATCAGCTCAACCAGGTCAATAACCTCCATCTTCCCTTCCAGACCGCTTGTCTTAATGGCATCTTCAATATTGGCCATACAAAAGGGGCAGGCCGTAACAATTACGGTTGCGCCGGCCTCTTTCGCCATCTCAACCCTTAGCTGTCCCATCCTTTTTTCCTCTATGGGTTCATAAAAAAGCATCAGGCCGCCTCCTCCGCAGCAGAAGGAACGGTCGCTGCTTTTGTCCATCTCAACCCTTGTTATGCCCGGGATAGCGTCTATCACATCTCTTGGCGCATCATAAATCCCATTATGCCGTCCCAGATAGCACGGATCATGATATGTGTAAACTGCGGAACTGTCTTCCACGCCATTTAGCCGGATAGCGCCGGACTTTATTTCCCTTGCAATCACCTGGCTTATATGTTCCACCTGCGGAATATCTTTATAGTCATTCTTCAAGGAGTTAAAAGCATGCGGATCCGTGGTAACAATTTTGTTAACGCCTGAGTTAAGGATGGCATCGGTATTTTGATCTTTTAATTCCTGAAAAAGCATCTCCTCGCCAAATCTTCTTACTTCATTGCCGCTGTCCTTCTCAGCAGGCCCCAATATCCCGAAGTCAACACCGGCTGCATGAAGAACTCTAACAGCGGATCTGGCAATCTCCTGCATCCTGTCATCAAAGGATGTTATGCTATCAGCAAAGTAAAGCGCATCTGCCGTCTCCTTCTTTCCGATAATCTTTACTTTGTACTTTTCAGAAAACCCCTTTTCTTTGGTCCAGTCAGAACGCTTTTTCTCCATCTTTCCATAGGGATTGCCCCGTTTTTCAAGCGCGCGCAGCGGTTTCTGCAACGACTGCGGCACAATGCCGTCATCAACCATACCCCTTCTTAAATCAACAATCTTATCAATATACTCAATCATGAGAGGGCACTCTGCTTCGCAGGCGCCGCATGTGGTGCATGACCAGATCTCATCTTCTGTAAATATGTTGCCGATCAAATTCTTCTTGTTTGTGGCCGCATTCCCAAGTAGGGGGTAATTTTTGAAGATATAGTCACGACATTTGATGGAGATAAATCGAGGAGACAAGGGCCTGCCGACAGCATTGGCAGGACACTGGTCTGAACATCTTCCGCAATCAGCGCAGGTATAAAAATCGAGCATATGCTTCCATGTAAAATCCGAAAACTTCTTAACTCCAAAAGAATCAAGGTCGTCAAGCTTTTCTTCTTCAACGCCCCATACAACCGGTTTAACCGTTCCTTTGTCGAGTTTCATAAAAAATGTATTCGGAAGAGAGGTAATTACATGAAAATGCTTGCCCATCGGCAAAAAACAAAGGAAAAAGAAAAAGGTTAAATCATGTATAAAATATGAAACTAGATGGATGGTTTGCAGTTTTACAGACGACATTGTGAGCAATATTCCGGCAGCAAGCCTTGTGCCTGTGCCGGGCACAAGGAGCTCCGTGTCCAACCCTTTTTGGATGCCGGCAGCGGTTAGGCTTGCTTCAAACAACATATCACATACCATAAGAGTCGAAATAAGCATCAGCACAAATATCGCTTCCTTTGTGTGGTCTTTGCCGTACTCAGGAGGCACTGAATATCTTTTTGGCTTAAAAATACCTCTCCGGATAATTGCTATCACACATGCCAGCAAAACAAATGTGGATGCAACATCCTTCAATGCTCCATAAATATGACCAACTATAGAATTTGAAACAGACGCCGCAAAATCTTCTGATATTCCTGTCAGCACAAGGGATGCCGAGTGAATGGACAGGATCATAAAACCGGCAAAGATTACAATATGGATAATTCCGGCAAGCAGATATCTGGGCTGACGATACTGGCCGACCGCATATTTCAACATAAATATAAAACGTTTTTTAAAATGATCCAGGCGGGGATCAGGGGCTGCGGAAAAAAGGGGGGCTATCCGTTTTTCAATGATGTATGCAAATATGCCTGTTCCGGCAACCAGAATCAAAACAGAAAAAACAACAGCGGGTATACTCAGAACATAAGCGCCGGCCGGAGGAATCAAAGCGGTATCCATTTTACCCTATCCTTTTACAAAAGTTTTACATTTGGTTGACAAACATTTTATTTAATCATATTGATCATATTATTAGCCACTAAGACACCAAAACACCAAAATTATAATATAAAAGCTGTTTTTAAACAACCGAAAAGGAGATCGGTATGGCAAATGGAACCGGATATCAGGATAAACCGTGGCTGGCTCATTATGGAAAGGATGTCCCGGAAACACTGGAATACGAAGAAACACACATTGTGGAGTTTCTCGAGAGATCGGTTGAAAGGTTCCCGGATAAAACAGCGCTGAGCTTCCAGGGATATAAGGTTTCATATCGCGAGCTGAATGATATGGTCAACGGTTTTGCCGCCTGCTTAAATGACTTTGGAATAAAAAAGGGTGACCGTGTAGCCATACTTCTCCCGAATCTTATTCCCTGTGTTGTCAGCTATTACGCCATATTGAAGATAGGCGGAATAGTTGTCATGAACAACCCCCTGTATTCAGACAGGGAACTTCATCATCAATTCAATGATTCAGGATCAAAAATTCTCATCACCCTTGATCTGCTTGCCAACAGAATGATTGATCTCAGGCCGAAAACAAATATAAAGCAGATCATTTATACATCTATCGGCGATTATCTTCCCTTCCCAAAAAATTTGCTGTTTAAGCTTGTCGCCAAAAAGAAAAAACTTGCAGCAGATGTTAAACCTGCCGGCAATCTTTATAAATGGAAGGATGTTCTGGCAAAATATTCTTCAAAGCCACATCCCGTGGACATCTCTTTTGATGATGTTGCCATGTACGAGTATACCGGCGGAACAACCGGTGTTTCAAAGGGTGTAATGCTGACACATGCAAACCTGAGCAAACAGATCCAACAGATTTCAGCATGGTTTCCGACATTCAAAAAAGGGAATGAAATAATGCTCGGCTGTCTTCCATTCTTCCATGCTTTTGGTCTTTCGCCTTGCATGAACTGGTCTATACACATGGGATGGGAAATTATTCTTGTCCCAAAACCCCAACCAAAACCTTTGATAGACTCCATAAATAAATTCAGGCCGACCATTGTGGCATTTGTTCCAACAATGATAATCGGAATGCTTAATCATCCTGATATTGTTAAGGCGGATATCACTTCAATCAGAGGCTGCTTTTCCGGGAGCTCTCCTCTTCCCATTGAAGTTATTAAAAATTTTGAACAAAAGACAGGGGCTGTTATTGTAGAAGGATTCGGTTTAACCGAGGCCACCCCTGTAACCCATGTAAACCCCTTTGTCGATGGCAAGAGAAAAGTTGGAAGCATCGGCGTGCCTATTCCTGATACACAGTGCCGCATAGTTGACCTGGTTGAGGGGAAAACAGATGTTCCTGTTGGAGAGACAGGGGAACTTCTTATTAAAGGCCCACAGGTTATGAAAGGTTACTGGAACATGCCTGAAGAAACAGAAAAAACCCTGGTTGACGGCTGGCTTTATACAGGGGATATCGCCAAAATGGATGAAGACGGCTACTTTTTTGTTGTTGACCGCAAAAAGGATATGATTACATCCGGCGGTTTAAATGTATATCCGCGCAATATTGAAGAAGTCTTTTATGAGCACTCAAAGGTACAAGAGGCATGTGCCATCGGAATACCGCATCAAACCAGAGGCGAGGCAATTAAAGTTTTTGTTGTGTTAAAAGAAGGCGAAACTGCAACACAGGAAGAGCTTCTTGAATTTTGCACAAACAAGATGGCCAAGTACAAATTTCCAACTGAGATCGAATTCAGAAAAGAGCTGCCCAAAACCAATGTAGGCAAAATATTAAAAAAGATTCTCAGAGAAGAAGATATGATAAAAAGAAAAAAACAGGAAAGCAAATGAGGTAAGCCCGTTGCTCTGGTTCATTCTTGCTTTTGCAACAGCATTTTGCGTTGCCACCGGAGATGCTTTAACAAAAAAGTTCTTTGGTCGTTTTTCTCAAACTTTCACCACTTTCACTTTCAATCCCCTTTTTGTCTTTTACTCCTGTTTTTATGATATTAACCGGCTTCCTCATTCTGGATGAAATCCCGAATCTCTGGGGGGTTTGCGGAATCTTATTTGTGGTGGCAGGAAGTTATGTATTGTATAGTTTAAAGATAAAGCATGGATACCTTGCTCCATTTCGTGCTATTCGCAAAGAGCCTGGATCCTGGTTGATGCTTGTCGTTGCTTTGCTCTATTCGATTTTAGCTGTTTTGGGCAAAAAGGCGATCCAGCATTCCTCTCCGATATTTTTCGGTTTTTTCTTCCTTGCCTCCGTCAATATCATAATATTAATCCTCTTCCCGTTGCTCTCAAGAATTAAGTGGAATGCTTTGTTTAAAATGCCCGGCAGAGGGTTATGCGTTGGGTTTATTCTCTATTTACACATACTGCTCCATGTCCTTGCCATCAGTATGGTTGAAGCGGTTTATATGATATCCGTCAAGCGGATGAGTGTTCTATTTGCCGTTATATACGGCTGGTTTCTATTCAAGGAAACCGATATCAAAAGCAGAATGTTGGGAGCAGTCCTCATGTTTATGGGAATTGGCGTAATAACACTGCTGGGATAATAATAACTACTCAGGTGGATAGGCTAAAGGCTTTTAGGGAAAAGACACCTCGACTATATTTCAGTTTGTTGCAAAATCGTCTTGACTATTTTTCAATATAAGGAACCAGCGGCCAGGTTTGAAAATATGGTGGCCGTGGAACTGTATCGGGCGGTTACAGCATGGAACGATATTGGACACGGTACATTTTCCTTGCATACCAGTGGCTTTCGGGTTTGCCATAGATTTGCTCAGCTAATAACCACCAAAATGTCTTGATCATCTTCATTATTACAGGGATAAGCTCAATATTCCATATTGCTACCAGGTAGTAAAAAAGTCCGGTGTGGACCGGCTGATAAACGGGATTCGTATTGTTTCTGCGGACAGGTTCCTATGTGGACTAATATAGCTTGCTTTTGAAAGTTCCATGCCTTGAGGGTTGAGATCGTATTTATGTTGTTTTACGGAAAGATCCCGAAAAGATCGGAATTGGAAACTATATCTTTAAACTCCATTCTCCATGGCCTTGATATGTTTTTTTGACGTATCTGCCTAAACAGATGTCAGCTAATGCGCTAATCAAGATTTGATACCGAAGTCTTCTGGTAGATTACTTCGGGCGATCAGGGATATAGTCAACCTGGGTTCAAACTTCTTAATAAAGAAAGGAGTCGCATAATGAATCCTTATACTGTAATCAGTATTTTTACTCTGCTCGCCAGTTTTTCATGGGTCGTGCTTTCCTATGATCATTATGCTAAACTTAAAAACTGGCATATTAGCAAATGGTATGAAAAAAATACTTCTCTGATAAAAATTGCCGGCTTTATTTCTTTACCAGGTTCAGCACTCGCTTCTGTTTACCTGTTTCAGTGGTGGAGCCCATTTATAGTACTTATTATTGGTTTCTGCTTAGCTCAGTTAATGACAAGTATATTTAAAAAGAATGTGCAGTACATAGCATTAGTTGGTGTTCCGATCTTCCTTTTTATAGGCATAATAATTTTACACAATATTTAACCTAAAATAAGCGTTTCAAATTGATCAAAGATCAAAAAACATAAAAACCCACCTGTTTCTTTCAGAGTTTGTCTAAAGACAGGAAGAAAATTGCAAAAGAAAATCAATATTCATTTCTTGACGATATAAACTTATAAACTGAGGAGCATCCTATATAGACAAAAAACTGATGGCTTTGTTGGTAATGGATATTTTTTGTTCAAATTAATGAGGGGGGCAAAATTGGGTTGCAATTTCCACCGGAGCCTGCCCGCCATCTCGAGCTCAGGCGAGGCGGGCGGGCATCGATTCGTAATTTTCTCGGCATATAACCCGAATAACATATTGCACATCATGAATTAAATTAAGTTGAATAGTTTAGTATGTCCGAATATCCCCTAAAATATAATGAGAAACGCATAAAATCATGGGTGTCCCTCTGGGCTCCCAAATCAAACGGGCCAGCCCTCCCCTTTCGGCCGTAAAGCGCCTCCTTTACCGGGCCGTATCTCCAGCCATTTTCAACATCAACGCATCAATAATAATTCACCTGTCCCCTTTTTCTTTGATCGAGCGAGACCCATGCACCTTCCCTTCCTTCACCTCACCACTGCCCTCACAACCTTCACCAGTAACCTTAATTTATCCTCATCCGCCTCTTTAAGTAAACCGTCTAAGGTTTCTTTCAACTCTCGTGCGTTTGGGGTTTCATGGGCAAATTCAAAGAAGTCTTTTAGTTCTACATTTAGGGCATTGGCCAGTTTTACAAGGGTATCAATAGATGGAAAGTGTTGTCCCATCTCTACCCTGCTCAGGTATCTGGAGCTAATCTCAGCCTTTTCTGCGAGTTTTTCTTGAGACAATCCCAGATTCTTCCTCAATTCTTTTATCCTCTTTCCAAATAAGCCTTTTATTTCTTTCATCATATCCTCCATTTATTTTTACAAATATCATTTTTTATGGAGGACATTGAACACACAGCCTATTAGAAATATCTTGACAAATTCTATGATTTGGGTAGCATGGTATATCTAAAAGGTAGATATTGAGACATATTATCTATCTTAATGGGAGGGTTCAAAATGCCAAGCAGTCTTTTTCGTGAATTTTGGAAGAGATAATACTCAAATTACCTGTGTCTGTTAATAAAAAGAAACACAACACGAGAAACTAAAGCAATTTTCCTCCAGAATCCCAGAGAATCTTTACAAAAAGCTAAAGGTAAAATGTGCTATAGGAGGAAGTCAATTAGTGAGGTTATAACGGGTTTGACACAGGAGTGTAAGGTGAAACACTAAGACCATTAGCTAAAAAAGGGGATGCTGTATGAACGAATGGCAACGGATTGTCTTGATGATAGGTGCCGTGGCTTTGATTTGGATAGTTTGGGCTGGTCCAGGGTATTATATTAGTAAAGGTGTTGAAATTATTTATCTTAAGCTAATTGGCGTTATTGGGGCAACCTTATTCGTATTTTTTGCGTTGAAAGGCATAGGAGGGATAAAAAAACAGGCGAACAGTGGAAAAATGAGAAGAACAGGACCAGAAAAAAAAGACTTTACGTTACCTTAACTTAACGAAACATGGCAGAGTAAAGCAAAAAGGTCCCCTTAAAATGCCCCAAAACAAGATTTTTAGAAAGCAAAGGGAATTATTACCTGAATGCAAGGTGGGAAAAGATGGATCAAGAAGCATCCCGGCAGAAGCAATATCCAGAAGATTATCAATACCGAGAAGATGAAATTAATCTTATCGATTATCTCCGGGTTTTATGGAAGTGGAAAGTTTTTATAGTGCTTATGGTTGTGATATGTGCCGGAGCAGCCATTGGAATCACAATGGTAAAATATTCCACGAAATATGCGACCGAATGCATTATTTCACTCAATTTTCCGGGAATAGAAAAACACCGGAATCCGGATAACACTCTGTTTGACAAGAATCAGATTGTCACCCCGGCAATCCTGTCAAGGGCTGCCGCCTCTCTTCAGAAAGAAGAGGTCGTGAGTCTAAGGGGAATGATAGCTATAAAAGCTATAATGCCGCCTGAGGTTCAAGAGGAGATAAAAAAGGCTGAAAAGAGAAAAGAATCATATGCTTTTTTCCCAAACCAGTTCAGCCTGACCCTTTCTACAGAACAGAAAGATATTTTTTCGGAAGAGGAAAATAGCCGGATTTTGCTTTCGATAGTGGACGAATATCGAACAGAATTTGAACGAAAATACGGGGAAAAACCTTTAGTGGCAATCAGTTTCCCTGACGATTTCCTTGCAAAATATGACTATGGCGAGGTTGTCGACACATTTAAAACAAAAATAGACACCTTTATCAAGTTTCTGGACTCAAAAGTAAAAAAGGCCGGGTTTTTCAGATCTCAAAAAACTGAGCTTTCGTTTATAGACATCAAAAGTGATGCTGAGTCACTCAGAAATATTGAGCTTTCAAAAACAGAGGCGATCATCGGGACCTTAAAACTTACCAAAAATAAAGAGGATCTTATCAACCAATATAAATATAATATCAGAAAGATTGAGATCCGGAAAAGAAAAAAAGAGAAGGAGGCATCAGTTGCTCATAGACTGCTAAAGGAGATGAGGCAGACCGGCAGGTATGAACTGTCGAAGGGTGCGAGCAGCGAAAAAGGGACAAGTCTGGTTCTCGATTCTTCATTCATTGAAAATCTGATAAAGAACGACTATTTTTCATCTCTTCTGAAGACGGCATTGAAGGCAGAGGTAGAGGCAAAGAACCTGGAAGTTGATAAGGAGTCCCTGGAGAAAAAGATTGTCATATTAAAGGAAAAGAAAGATGGAAAGGAGAAAGAAAACATTGCCTGCATACAGAAATCTTTAAAGGCCATACAGGATAAAATCCGCCTTCTGTCGCAAAGGGCAAATGAGCTGAATATGGAATACCTGAAAAGATCGGTGGACGGCGCTGTTCAGATCATCAAGGATCCTGAAACCTTTGAAACAAGATCGGGGAACCTGAAAAAAACAGCGCTTCTTGCCGCAGTTGTCGGGCTTTTCTTTGCGATTTTCCTCGCCTTTTTTGTCGAGTATATAAGGAATGCCTCGAAAGCAGCTCGAAAAGGGGACTGAAAGGGGACATATTAAACTTATAAACTTATTTGCCGGTTAGCGAATATTTCTTAGCCTTTGATAGCTTCTCGCCTCGAATTACCGATTTGTAGCCCGTCGAGTTTAGTTAAATGTTATGTTTCATCATCTTCAATTGTATCTTCGACGGTATCTATTATTATAGTATGACATTCAACATCAAACCATTCATTGAATATTTTTCTATGCCTCTTTTTGGGCCAAAGCGACTCGTCGGTATACCAATCCTCTAATTCATTTTCAAAGAGTGTTTTGAAATTTAATGATATCCATTTCTCAATGTTTTCACCATCATCAACTGTTATCAAATATACTGTTCGATCCTCATTAGCGTTTTCTGTCGTTATCCCAGGATCATCTTCATAAGGATCAGCCTCGTTAATCCATCGTACAAATGGTTCTTTATATTTTAAAATAACGGCGGATCTGTTAATCATTGTTTTTCTCTATCGTTTTTAAAACAATTTATTATCCTTATCCAGAAGATTCTGTTGCGAAATAACGCTTCTGCCCAGTTCTTTTTCGGTTTCTTTTC
>JACKQG010000931.1_pt1 | contig 41216 bp, 33 predicted proteins | sample 8237621 | NCBI WGS metagenome assembly JACKQG01 (sample SAMN15677084, study PRJNA649215) | marine metagenome | biome: marine; feature: Black Sea; material: saline water; isolation source: suspended particulate matter (SPM) from the Black Sea western gyre | collected 2013-06-09/2013-06-10 | depth... | reverse complement strand
AAATTATGCCATCTGTACCTGCAACATCGAGTTGTGGTGAGATTAAGGATGTCGAGCCACCATCCACATCAGCTTGACCAGCACTACCGCCTGCTTCTCCATTTTGAGTAACGAAACACAAAACATTTTCAGATCCGCCAGTCGCATCATCTTCTGGAGCAGCCATTTGCGAATTATAAATTGTCCCGTTTGGATCAACTCGTTCCCATTCACCAGTCGTAAGACCACTGCTATTTGTAACAGACCACGTCGAGACATCGTTTTCCATTTCGTCTCGGAACACAATTTCTGTTCCATCTCCAACTGTTACGTTATACCACCCTGTTGGAGGATCAGAATAATGCCCACCATTGACTACAGTGACTGTAATTCTAAAATCGAGTTCAGTTGCACACGGTGTCGCGGGCAATGTCGCCTCAAATAAGTTTTTGCTAAGAACTGTTAGCGGATACTCTTCTTCAATGCCATTAATTAAAATTGTGATGGAGGTGTTCTTTATGTCAATTATTCCGTCGCCTATCAATTCAGTTTCAATTTCGAAGGTGTGAGGTTGGTTCGGTTGAATAAAACCAGGAAGACCATTTGGATAGGAAAAAACTACACCAGATGGTGCGTCTTGAATCCAAACCTCAGTGGAGTCACAACGCCCCATGACCATGTCGAGCCACCCATCCCCATTGATATCAAAAACAGCAACATCATGCACGCCTTGGAGTTCACCGTTGGAAATACCGACATTTTGTTCGTCAAGGGTGATGTTTGGCATATCGCCAAGGTTCCGATATATATGCGTTGTTCTTGAACAGCCAGTAATATCAACATCAACATCAGTCACGATAACATCCTGGTGTCCGTCATTGTTTAAGTCTCGAATAATTGCATTGCCACCAAAGCCGTCACTGTTCTCTAGTGTGAACGAATCAAAGTTTGCAAACCCATCGCCACCGTTTCCACTGTTGAGATAATAATGGTCAGAACCATCATCGACAACAATTAAATCCATTCTCCCATCCCCATTTAAGTCGCCGGCTGTAACAAAGTATGGTGCAAGTTCATCAATAATATCGTAGCCATCGAAGTATCCCTCGTTGTTTGGGTTGTTGTATGTAATGGCAACATGTTGTGGAGGATTGAGTGACGTTTGTTTCACTACATCTAAAACACCGTCGCCATTCATGTCGGCAATCTCGCTTGCTGCACCAAATGCGGACAACAACATTTCATCGTCCATCCTAAGTGTGCTTTCGTCCGAAAAAACTGCGGAACCATTATTAACGAGCAAACGATTGTTGTAATCAAAAATTTGTGATGTGCCACTGTCGTAATCACCAAAATATAAATCTGGGTACCCATCACCAGTTAAATCGCCAATTGCCAGAGAGCAAAAGCGTGGGCCAGCGGTATCGTGCATTTGCGGGATACGGTAGTTTTCAAAGCGAAATCCTTGCCAAATGCCATCTGTTTCACCTAAATTCATGTATATACGCGGGTGTGAGAGCGCTTTTGTTGAGTTATCAGTGAGAGTAGTAACAGTAACCATATCGAGCCAACCATCGAGATTAAGGTCGTGTAACACAACGTCACGATCATTAGTTGGTGTTAAAAAACCATTGTCACCTGCGACATCAGTTGCTGTTGCGTACTCTGCAGTTCGGTCAACGAGTTGCCCATCTTCATTCATGAACAAAACATTTATGTTTCTACCTTCTGATGTGAATGGTTCTTTGCGAACACAAACTAAATCAATATCTCCATCAAGATCTAGGTCACCCCATGCGTAGTCTTTTTCTTCGACGTCACTGATACCAATTGCGGAATCGCAAATAAGTCGTTCGTTTGTTTGATTTGTGAAGTTGCCGAACCCGCCCGCGACAGCAATTTGTGTAATAAGAATAGGTGTAAGCATTATGTGCAAGGTCCCCAGTTTCCAACAATGTATAAAAGATCAGTTACGTTTACAGCACCATCGCCATCTATGTCAGCAGGGCAATCAGTACATGCTCCCCAAGCGTCAATAATTGCAAGGAGGTCGTTCACGCCAAGTGTGTTGTCACCATTAACATCACCCATGCAAGTTTGGCATTCGTCAATGATGCCGTCGTTGTTAGCGTCTGCTTCTCCGAGCAATATATCTAGCATATCAACAACTCCATTGCCATTGCAATCGGCAGGTTCATCATCAAATGCTAATAAGAACACATCAAAATCATCAAGGTCTACATCACCATCTTGATCAACATCGTGAATGGCACAAGGGTCATCTGGAGTTGGATTCGTTCCAAAACAACTGCGGAAACCTATGGTGTCGCTGTATCCATGAAAGTCATCGAGTTCAACATCGTTGTCTGCGTCGCTGTCAAATTCAGCGCGACCGAGTGATCCAAGAAAACGAATTAGTGCATCTTGGTCTTGGTCTGATGCAGATGCAAACGCTTCTGCTGCAGGTATCCCTTGCGATCCGAATACGCCATGTTCCGCGATTGCTCCGCGGATGCGTGATTCAAATGTGCCTGCAGAAAAACGTCCATCGTGCCAGAGCGGGTCTCGGTACGAGACGCCCCAGAGCGGGGGAGTCTTTAATTGTTGCCCGCTAGCATCGCCTTGGACGATGCCATCGCCCGCGAGTCCCATGTCGTGCAATAAAAAATCGCCGTATGGATGAATGGAAACATTTCGTAGAATAGGTTCTGTTTCTGAGTCATTTCCTGTGGTAAAGGTTGGCGTATGGCATACTGCGCAGCCAATAGTCATAAAAATAGTTTCACCTTGCATACCAAACCGAGGAGTTTGTGGTGGGGGAGCAAGGAATCGTTGAAAGTCTGTAACACGATCGATAAATTCAAAACCATCGGCATCAGGAGAATCTTCTGGGTCTGCAACCGTATCACAGTTTGCTAGTAAATCTTCGTCGCCATTGGGAGCATTATCAAACGGTAAAAAGCGATTACTCAGTCCCATTTCGTTTTGCGCTGCATCTGCAGAAAAAGTTAAGACAGAAGCAACTTGTGCCTTCCATCCAAACCGACCAACATGGAGTGGATCGGTTTCGTCTTCAAAGTTTGAAACCATGTGTGCTTCACCGCGTTGTGCTTCTGGTTGAGAATCTCGATTTGCTAGAAGATCTTCGTCACTTATTGCTTCAACTAGACCAAAAGCAAGTGCACTGTTTGTTACGCGCAAAGAAGTCACATTTGCTTCAGGCGGAACAACTTCAGCGCATTCATCGCTAATTGCTTCGGCTTGTTGAAGAGATCCACCAAGTTCAGCAAGTGGATCGAACCCTCCCTTTTTCCCGATGAAACCAAAACGTGTGACCGTTTGGTTTCCAGCTCCACCGATAGGATTGTTGTGGCAACTTCCGCAACTTGTTTGATTAAAAATTGGTCCAAGGCCGCCTTCAACGGTTAAGTCCTCATTGAAGGAAATTTTTCCTGTTTCAAACCGAGAGAGTTGCGAATCACTTAAAGAAAGTATTGGGTCCCCAGCTCTGGGCTGTGGATCAATGCCAAAACTCGATTGTGTTGCAAAAAAGTATCCAATTGCGGTTATAACCGCCAAAGGTATTTTAGAATGAAGCATGCTTGTTCTCTCCTTTATCTATAAAAAGATACGATACACCATTTATATGGTTGCACCTAATGTTTTGTAATAATCGATTAAAACAGTCAGTTAAAAGTGTACTTATTACTCTTCTTTTGTGGGCTTCTTCTTGTAAGGAGAGTCAACCAAGAGAGATTACACTTGGTTTAGGCCTAAGAACACATTATCAATTGATTCAAGAAGGGGAAACAGGTTCAGCAAGGGTGCGATTGCGACAATTTATGTCTAAGCACGGTGAGGGGAGTCAGCCATTATTTTTAATGGGATTGAGTTATCACAGCGAGAAAAAATATTCCAAGGCAGTGGAATGGTTTGAAAAATCGATCAATCCAGAGTTAGAGATATATCCTCCTTCATTGCATTATTTAGGGTGGTCACAGTTTTACTTAGGAAATGCAAAAAAAGCTGGGGATGCATTCAAACAATTTTTACTTATACATCCAGAAGAAGCGGATTCTATTTTTGCGCTTGGGCTACTTGCAATGGAGCAGGGTGAACTGCAAGAGGCAGAAGCATTATTTCTTTCTGTTATTAAACTCGCGCCTAAGAACAAAAAAATCCGTGCAAAGGCGACTGCTCGACTCGCAGATGTGATGGTTGAACGTGATGAATGGCAACGTGCAATTCGTGGGTACGAAGACGCTTTGCAGCGAAATCCTGATTTGTACGAAGCATGGTATCGGTATGCAACTGTTTTGAAACGTATAGGGCGCAACAAAGAATCGGAACAAGCGTTTTCTTCTTTTGAACAAGCGCGCAGACGCATTAGACCCGATTTGTACCAGCGAACAGGGTTCCCCGAATGAAACGGTTTTTATGCATATTTTTAGTTGTTGGTTGTCAACAAGACAACCCAGTGCATGAACAACCGAGCATTCTTTTTACTGAAGTATCGACACTAATTGCACCAACTGTTTGCGGAGCCGAAGATCCAACACAGATTATTGAAGTGAATGGCACTGGACTTGCGCTGTTTGATTTTGACAACGATTGCGATTTGGATTTATTTGTCGTGAACGCATCGAATGAGCCATGCCGTTTGTATGAAAATGTAAGCGTTGATTCCATTGCATTCAAAGATGTAACCCAAGAAAAGAGTGTCGATGTTCGACGGTGGGCGAATGGCGTTGCTATTGGTGATGTTAACGGTGATGGTTTTGATGACGTTTACATCACGTGCCATGGACCTAACGTGTTGCTTATGAACCGCAAGGGTAATGGATTTGAAGATATAACCGAATCAGCCGGAGTAGGCGATGCTCGCTGGGGAACAAGCGCACGATTTGGTGATCTTGATGGGGATGGCGATTTGGATTTGTATGTTTGTAATTATCTAGAGTACGATTTTGACAACCCTCCTCCCAAAGCAAAGTACAAAGGGCAAGATGTTCTCGGTGGCCCTCATGGAATGCAACCTCAAGGAGACGTAGTTTTTGAAAACTTGGGCGATGGCATTTTTCAAGATGTTACCCAACAGTGGGGTTTCTTAAACTCCCCAGCATTTTCGTTGAATGCTGCAATCCTCGACTTTACAGGCGATGGTTTGCAAGATGTTTATGTTGGGAATGATTCAATGGCAAATCACCTTTTTGTAAATACAGGTGAAACACCTACACGTTTTGAAAACATGGGCGTGTACTCTGGCGTTGCTACAAATGGAGACGGTTCTATGCAAGCGACCATGGGCATCGCAATTGCAGATGTAAATGGAAACGATCGCCCTGACATTTTTACGACAAATTTTTCAAGTGATACAAATACATTGCAGATAAATGATTCTTCTGGTTATTTTGATGATCGAACAAAACGGTATGGGCTTGGTTTGTTAAGCCGTTCATTGTTGGGTTGGTCGTGCGGTTTTCATGATTTCGATTTGGATGGCGATGAGGACTTGTTTGTTGTGAATGGACATGTTTATCCAAATGCAACTATGGAGACAATGGATAGCCTGCGAAGTCAACCAATACTATTGTTACAACGTAACGGCGATAGGTTTATGATGGTAGAGCAAGAAGGAGCATACCAAGACCGTGCAGCCGTCTTTGGTGATGTAGACAACGATGGTGATATAGATGCGATTGTGTCGCAGCGGAGTGGAGATATTCGACTTCTCAGAAATGATTTGGAACACGGTTTGCCTCAATGTCTGAAAGTTCAAGGCAACGGAGGCAACCCCAAGGGACTAGGCGCAAAACTTAATATTACATTTGAAGATGGCTCAACTTCCACCCGTTGGAATACTGATGGTTTTGGTTTTCAGTCATCAACGTCTGTTCAAAAACATCTACTTACTAAACCTATATATGAAGTTAAAGTTACTTGGCCAGATGGAACTACACAGACTGAGGTTAATGTTACAAAAGAAGGTGTAGTTGATATCGACAAGAGATAGGAAGCGCCCTTGCTGTGGGGACAATCATAAACATTATCTCTACTAGACAATGTTATGGGTGTTTCCTTAGCGCACTACGTTAGAACATCCGCTTTTGCGTATTTTTTCCCAAGTATGGCTTTTGAATCAGCACCCATCCAATTTTCAAGAATAGCTGCATACACTTCACGGAAGTCAGTATTAAATTTCAAGTCGCCTTGGTCAAGGTTTGTAAGCGAAGGATGTTCACCAAGTAATCCGTTTTGGACATAGTCACCAATTAAGAACATGGGTGCAGCAGTTCCGTGGTCAGTTCCTGCTGAACCATTTTGTGCAACTCGTCGACCAAACTCACTAAAGACCATTGTTATGACCTTACCAGTGTTGCCTTGTTTCTTTAAGTCATTTTGGAAAGCATTTAATGCACCGCCAACCTGCCGCATAAGGTTTGCATGGCCATTGAGTTGGTTAGCATGTGTATCGAAGCCACCTAAACTTGCGTAGTACACACGTGTTGGTAAATCTGCTCGAATCATTGAACCAATGAGTTGCAGTTGTTTTGAAAGTTCACCGTCTGGATAATTTATGAGTGGCTGTTTGGAAACCGCGGAACGAATTCGGTCTGATGAGACCTGAGCGTCAAGGGATGTGCGAACAAGGAAATCAAGTTGGCTATCTTCTTCTTTTGCTGCGCTTTCTTTTCGATTAATTTCGTCGTATGTTTTTTCTAGTGATGAGTCCACAGTTCCACCAGCCCATCGGAATAATTTTTCGGTCTCAAAGTTCACGGCTTTTTGCGTTTTGCCGTGAAGTGCAAGCGGCGCTTTGTTTCCAATAGCAATAGACCCCTTTGGGTTTGGTTTACCGGCGCAAGTGTTATCGAAATATTTTCCTAGCCAACCGTACCCTTGCCCATTATGGTTTCCAGTATGCCAAATGTCTGTGGAAGTAAAATGTGATCTGTTTGGGTTTGGATATCCAACACCTTGTACGATTGCAGCTTGTCCATCATTCATCAGTTCAAGTAGACCTGTTAAATTAGGATGTAAACCATAACCATCAGCACCTGGAATCTCTAATACGTCTGATTGTTTGATAGCAAGTTGAGGTCTGCTGTTGTAATATGCACGGTCTCCATAAGGAATAACTGTGTTTAAACCGTCGTTTCCACCGGCAAGTTGAATGACTACAAGTGTATGATCTTCTGGAATACCTGGCTGTGATGAAAGAAGTGAGCCAACAGGCAACATGATGCCTTTTGCAGATTGTTGCATAAACAAAGGAACAGTGGTTGCCATTGAAAGGAACGCCATGCCCTGTTGCATGAACAGTCGTCTGCTATATGTTCCAGTTGAGCCAGTGCTTTGTGTTGATTCTTGATCGTGATGATGGTGAGACATAATTTGTTTCCTTAGCAGAGCTGATATTCTGGCATTGCAGAAATAAGTGTGAGCAAGCCAGTGACGGTTTGATTGTTAATAGTGTTGTGTTGGGTTTTCATGTAATCTTCAAGAGATGAAACCCGATCCTTATTTGGTTTTTCAACATTGAGGAGTGTCGTGAGAAGGAAGTAAATAACCTCTTTAGGAGTGTTGTTGTGCCCTTCAACAAGTGCCATTGCATCAAACCTAGCACCATCTGCATCCCAAGCGTCACTATCGGGACGCTGCCCGGTCAAGAGATAAAGTAAAGTGTTCTGGCGCATGAACATGGTTGAGGTGTTAATCCATGTTCTTCCTCCATCCCACCCTTTGACGGATGGCGGTGCAAACAAACGTTGCCCCATCAGATCTGAAGCGATAGCAAGAGTTTGAACCATTTGTTTTCTTTGGGGGGGATTGAGTGAACGGTGTGCTTGCACAATGAGTTGAATAGGGCTTTTAATAATCGCATTCAAATTATCTTCATCATAAAAATGCTCAGAAAGAAATAGTGATTCGAGTATCGGGCGGATTTCCCAATCTCTGCGTTTTAGTAAATTAGAAAGTGAAAAGATAACTTTGTTAGATTCATTCGTCTCACCATTAGGTAAGTCATTGACAAAGAATCGATAGAGTTTTTTGATAATAAATTTTGATGCACTAGGCCTTGTGAAAATAAGATCAACAAAATCATCGCCATCATATTGTCCGGATCTACCAAATATCCTCTTTGAACCAGAGTCGTGTTGTCGAGATCGGAACACAAACTCATCATCTTCAACGGTGTACCCAGTAAGACATCGCGCACCCTCTTTGATGTCGTCCTCAGAATATCCTTCACCTTCGCCTAATGTAAAAAGTTCCATTAATTCACGTGCAAGATTTTCATTTGGTGCTTGTTTTCTATTCTGGTGATTGTTCAAATACCTAATCATGGCAGGGTCATGAATGATTCCTCGCACAAGATCTTCTTTGAAGTTACCCAGCGCATTGTCTCGAAAGAACATGTTTTGTATATACATGTGGTAACTATTTTCAATTGTTCGATACCCAGTTGCAAAATGGCCGTGCCAAAATAGTGTAAGTTTTTCTTGAAGTGGTCTTGGGGTTGTGGCAAGTCTTTGAATCCACCAACGTTCAATTTCAGTAATCTGTTTTCTGTCGAGTCGTTGTCTTCGTTGCCGTTCTTTACGATACATGTCAACGACGCTCTCATCGCCATTGCTTCGAGCGTTTCGTATTGCGGCCCGTTCAGATTGTGTTGCATGCCGGATGATGTCTTTGTCATAATCATCAAGTGATGGTGGATTGGTGTCGGAAACATTTTCATAGTTGACTATGAAGTCAACGGCTTTTTCTATTCCCATATCTGCAAGTGCTTGTGCTTGGTCTGGTGTGCCACCGAACCCAGCTCTTTGCAAGAGATGTTGCGCCTTTCTTTGGTCAAAGGACTTTGGATTTAACTTTTGTAAAGAAGAAACAGTCATAGTTCGCTCCAATGAGTTTAATGCTCCAAGTGCTACTTGGTACTACAGTTTTTTGCCTCATTTATTCCAACGTTGGAATTTTGGCTGCTATTGCGTTTTTATACGACGTTTACGCAACTTATGTTTCAGGCGTATTGCGTTCCCAATTACCGTAACATCACTTAATCCCATCGCTGCTGCAGCAATAAGTGGTCCATTTTGGCCTAAAACCCCAAATGCTGCGAGTGGGATCGCTGCAACGTTATACATAAAGGCAAAAACGAGGTTCTGTTTAATCGTTCGTAATGCGTCCTTTGCGATGTGTATCGATTCTGCGGTTGCCTCAATATTGTTGGCTGGAATGATAATAGACGCAGATTCCATGGCGACGTTTGTTCCAGAGGCAATCGCAACCCCAACATCTGAAGCCGCAAGAGCCGCGGCATCGTTAATGCCGTCACCAACCATCATTGAAGGTCGTGCGAGCGAACCGACGATTTCAGTCTTGTCAGAAGGTGATGCTTCTGCGTGTACATTGTCAGGTTTAATGCCGACTTCGGATGCTACTTTTGTTGCAGTTTCAGCTCTATCTCCCGATAGCATGTGAACATCGATTCCGTAGGAGTGCAGTTCCTGGATAGTGTTTTTTGCTTCCGGTCGAATCTCATCTGATACTGAGATGCGACCGATGGTTGTTCCATCAAGTTCAACTTTGCACGTAGCTGCGTCATCACGAAGTACAGAAACGGATTTGCCTTCGACTTTTCCATGTACGCCCACTCCTGCCGTTGCTTTAAAGTCTTGCACTGTTGGGACTGAGATATTTTGATTTGCAGCTTCATTCACAATAGCAGTTGCGATTGGGTGTTCACTTGGTAATTCAACTGAAGCTGCAAACTTCAAAACATCTTCAGAAGTACAATCACCTTCTGTTTCTACAGTATCAACAACCGGTTTTCCTAGTGTTAGTGTTCCGGTTTTGTCAAAAATAACAGTGGCGGTTTTACCAGCGAGCTCAAGTGAGCCAGCGTCTTTAACCAAAATGCCGCGTAAACTAGATTCGCCTGCAGCGACCATAACAGCCATGGGCGTGGCGAGACCAAGAGCGCAAGGGCACGAGATAACCAAAATTGTAACTGCTGATACAAAACCAGTTTCTATATCTCCCGCAAGGACCCATCCTATGACCGTTATGGCAGCAATTGAGATAACGATGGGTACGAAGACTCCAGCAACCTTGTCAGCGATTCTCTGTATTCCTGCTTTGCTTGATTGCGCATTCGTGACAAGTTGTGCTATACGGGAAACAGTGGTGTGCCTTCCATCGACGGTTGTTTCTAAGATTAGTTGCCCAGTTGTGTTCATTGAGCCAGCAATCAAAGTGTCACCAATTTTCTTTGCAACTGGAAGTGGTTCTCCGGTTACTATTGATTCATCTATTTCACTTGCGCCATCGATAACTTTGCCGTCGACCGGAATTCTGCTACCCGGACGAACAAGAAGCCGAACACCTTCGCCAACTTCTCCAGTTGGAATACTCGTCGTTGAGCCATCTTCACCGATAACCTCAGCTTTGTCGGGCTGCATCTTTAAGAGCTCCCGAATAGCTGAACCCGCTTTGGCAGTTGAAGTTGCTTCAAGCCAATGCCCAATACTGATAATGGCAAGCAGAGCAGCTGCTTCCATGAAGTACATTGGGTAACCTAATTGCTGGTCGAAAAACTTTTCTGATACAAAAATGAAAAGTGAGAAGAAGTATGCAGAAGACGCGCCAATTGTAATGAGTGTGTCCATATTGGTCTGCATTCGTTTTGCTGCACCGATTGCAGAATTAAAGAAGCCACCTCCTACAAGTATCATCGAGGCACTGGATGCTAAGAACATAATCCAAGGAATCCAAGGACCATCAATTCCTAAAGATTCTGCGCTCCAATGTAATGCTTCAAATGGGGCCCAAATAGCGACACCAATAATCGCTCTGCGTTTCCATGCGGATGCGTTCTTTTTTTGTCTCGTTTCGATTTCAGTGGCCAGCTTTGCTGGGTCAATCCCTTCGTCAATCACCTTCGAGGGGTAGCCAGCATCCGTTGCTACTTTTGCGAGCAATTCACCATTAAGGTTGTTTCCTGAAATGGTTGCTCTTCCTGTAGTAATAGAAACTGCGGCTGATTCAACTCCCTCAGTGTCTGTAAGTGCTTTTTCAACTGCTGAACTACATGCCGCACAGTTCAATTCGTCAACGTGAAGTTCAATTTGATCCATTGGGGCATATTATACTTTCATTGAAAGCGTAATGGAGGAGTCACTTTGAGGACTCCAAGAATTCAGTTTTTGTTTTGCTATACTGTGCACATGCGGAACGAACGTAGTATGACTTTGGCAGCCATTGTGGTGATGCTCTGTTGTATGGGTTCTACAACGGGTGCTTTCCCAGTGACACAACAAAATGCCCTAATTGCGAGAGTCATTGTCGAAGCATATCCAAGCATATCGCCCGAAACCTCATTGGCATCGCTTGAAGCACCTGAACAAACCTCGGCGTGCATCCTTTTTTCGGATGTCCCAGAACAAATTGGAATTGAAGAATTACATAATTTGCCTCCACCCTTCCTAGGCTAATTGATTTTCTTTTCTTTTCCACTTTTCAAATTTAAATACAATAATAAGAGGTGACGCATGGGCGTTCCAGTAGTAGGCACAATCGGCAAAAAAATATTTGGTACTCGAAATGATCGTTTAGTAAAACGATACATGAGGATTGTTGATTTGGTTTCAACCAAAGAGGCTGATACAAGATGTTTAACAGACCAGCAATTGAAAGTAAAAACAGTAGAGTTTCGAAAAAGGATTGAAGAGGGTGAAACAGCGGAAGATTTAATTCCTGAAGTCTTCGCCATCGCTCGAGAAGCGATGGATAGATCAGTTGGAATACGAAACATATTTAATCCGATTCATGAATTTGATTCTTCTCAACTCCCAGCCGATGCCAGAAAACTTTTTGACGAAACTAAGGCGTTAATCGACTCAACAGAGGACCGAAAGCCAGACGCGGAATTGCTTGGAAGTGTTCAACCAGTTCCTGCTTGGCAGTTTGTTGATATTCCAGTAGCACTGTATGACGCGGTTCGTGAACTTTATCCAAAATCGAAGCCGCCGTTTCGTGCTCGCCCTTTTGACGTTCAGTTGATTGGCGCAGTAGTGCTATATGAAGGGCAAATTGCCGAAATGAAGACAGGGGAGGGCAAGACAATAGTTGCCCCACTTGCATGTTATCTGTCTGCAATTGAAAATAAACAAGTGCACGTTGTTACGGTGAATGATTATCTCGTGCAGCGTGACCGTGATTGGACATTCCCGTTCTTTAGGATGCTTGGAATGACTGTTGGTGCAATTCACCCGCAGCATATGCAACATCCGCAACTTAAACAAATGGCTTACTACTGTGATGTTGTGTACGGGACTACAGCTGAGTTTGGTTTTGATTATCTGCGTGACAACATGAAAATGTCCGTACAAGAGCAAGTGCAGAAACGTAGACAAATTGCAATCGTTGATGAAGTTGACTCGACACTTATTGATGAAGCTCGAACACCTCTCATCATTTCAGGGCAAGCTCATGAGGGACAGCCCCGTTACGAAATGGCAGATCGCCTTGCTAGGTTTTTATTGGGTAAACAAGAACCTTGGACAAAAGCCGATCAAGCAGTTCAGTCTTGTCTTGTACAAATTAGCGGCCTTGAGGGTGATATTCGGAATTCTGTAGATAAGGTGGCGACTAAAAAAATGCAAGCAAAACTTGCTGCGGAAAAATCAAAACTACCTGAATTGGAAAAAGAGCGAGATCGATATACTCAGTTTTATGAAATTGAACTTGATAAAAAGAAGGCGACATTAACGCACGAAGGTGTATCTGAAGCTCAGAGAGAGGCAAACATTGGCTCATTTTATGTAGGCGAGAATATGGATGTTCCTCACCTTCTTGAACAATCAATTCGAGGTCATACAGTGTATCAACGTGACCGAGATTACATGGTTGCCGAAGATGACAAGGGCGTGGAGAGCGTCATTATTATTGATCAGAACACCGGACGAAAAATGGTCGGAAGGCAATGGTCCGATGGTTTACATCAAGCAATTGAAGCAAAGGAAGGCGTTCCTATCAAGGAAGAAACGCAAACGATGGCGACCATTACCATTCAAAACTTTTATAAGTTGTACGAAAAACTTGCTGGCATGACTGGTACTGCGGATACTGAAGCTACAGAATTTTATGAAATTTACAGCCTTGATGTAATTGTAATCCCAACAAATGTTCCAGTGATAAGAGATGATCATAATGACCTTGTCTTCACATCACAAAAAGATAAACTCGTTGCCTCGATTAAAGAAATTTACTCGATGTATCAAGTTGGAAGGCCTGTTCTGGTTGGAACTACAAGTGTAGAAAAATCAAAGGAACTTAGCCAAGAGTTAAAATCAAAACATAATGTTTCCCATGAAGTTTTAAATGCAGAGCAACACGAACGAGAATCTGAAATAGTTAAGTTTGCCGGTAATCTTGGTGCAGTGACAGTTGCCACGAACATGGCAGGTCGCGGTACTGATATTAAATTAGATCAACTTACCCCCGATGTTCTCATTGAGCATTGGAAACGTACAGATATTTGTCCGAGCGATGTGACCGCGAATATGAGTGAAGAAGACGTTGTCAAAAGAATCTATCGCCATATCGCATCCAAAGAATTAGGCTTGCGAAAGTCAGATGTATCAGAGATGTCAGACGAAGATATTTATCGTCAACTTCTAGAATATTGGTGGTCGACTTGTTGCTGGTGGGTTGATGGTGACAAAGCGTCGTCAATGAAAATTGACAAAATGCTTAATGATTTAGACCACAGTGGTGCATGTTTGCTACACAGAATTCGTTTTTATGAAAATATAGAAGATCTTGGTGGCTTGCATGTTATTGCAACTGAACGGCATGAATCAAGGCGAATTGATAATCAGTTACGCGGTCGAAGTGGCCGCCAAGGAGACAATGGTTCATCCAGATTTTTCCTAAGTTTGGAAGATGATCTTATGCAAATGTTTGCAGGCCCTCGAACGCTGCAATTGTTAAGCAAAATGGGCATGAAAGAGGGTGTTGCTATTGAGCACAACATGCTTACAAAGGCAATAACGAAAGCCCAACGAAAAGTGGAAGAGAGAAACTTTTTAGTTCGTAAAAACATACTTGAATATGATGAAGTTATGGATCACCAGCGTCATATCTTTTACGATTTACGTCAACGGGTTCTTGAAGGTGTTGAGATTCGTGAATTGATTTTTGAATATATCGAGAAAGCAGTTGCTGATTCAGTATACAACTACCTAGATCCAATTTATTCTGCAAGTTGTATTACAGAGTGGATTCGAGAAAACTTAATTGTTGGCATTGAACCAGAACGAATTCTTGGCAAAGACCGAGAAGACTTGCACAAATTAATAATCAGAGATTCTCTTGAGGAATCGGTTGAAATTATTCGTGTCACAATTGGTGAATATCTCCCTGATACAATTGATTTGGGAGACGGAAAAGTTTCTGAACGTGATGAAACCACATGGGATTATAAAGGAGCAGTTGATTGGGCTGTCTCAGCGTGGGATGCAAAACTATCGATATCAGATGCAACCAATTTGTCCCGTGAAGAAATCATTTCTTCGATTCAAGAAGCTGCATCAGCCAAAATACTCTCTCTAAATTTAGCCCCGCTTGACCAGTATTTAGTTCCTAAGCATGCTCAGACGGAACTTGCAAATTGGGTTACATCTAAGTTTGAAATTTCGTGTGAAGCATCAGATTTTGATAATACCGAACCAGAAGAAGCAGTAGAGTTAGTAATGAATCGTGCAATGGATACGTACAAAACTCGAGAACGAGTGTATCCAATTGAAAGCATGATTGAAATGACCGGCATTATGATGCAACAGGATCCAGCGAAAGCGATTGAAGGTTTTTGCAATAGAGTGAAAGTGAAATATGATCTTGATTGGACTCCAAATTCCTTGCCTTCAAATAATCCAGAAGACTTGAAAAAATTCTTGCTTGAAGAAGCAGAGCGGTGGGATGATGAGCGATACGAACGCCGTGCTCAACGAATGCTTGATGAAAGTGGTGGGGATATCGACGCCTGGCTTCGTGAACACTGGAGTTTCGCTCTCTCAGAAAAAGAAAAAGAGAGAGCAGAAGTTGATGCGCTTGGTGTTGCTACGGACAAAATTAAGCAAGCACAGCGAGCGGAACTTGCTCATCTTGAAAGAACAGTGCTACTACAAATATTTGATGGTGCGTGGAAAGATCACCTACATCAAATGGATCAAGCAAGAGAATCGATTGGATTCCGCTCCTTTAGCCAACTTGATCCACGGATTGAATACAAGCGAGAAGGCGCTCGGCTCTTCGATGAGATGTTTGAACATGTTCAAGATCGAGTAACTGATTTGGTCTTCAAAGCAAGAATGCAAGTAAGTGCTCCCCAGCAACCTGCAAATCAGAAACAAAAACAACAGCCAAAGCAACAACCACAACCAAAACAGATGCCAGCAAAACCAAAACCAGCAGAACAATCAGTTCGCGCGGCATCTGAAGTATCTAAGAAGGGCGGAAGTACAAGCACGATGTCAGTTGGCAGAAATGAACCATGCCCATGTGGTAGCGGTAATAAATACAAGAAGTGTTGCGGTAAAAAATAACATCGCCCAAAATTGGCTCAGAGCCAAATGCACGGAGCAGGGTGAGCAGGGAACGACCAGCCGGATTGTTTAGGAGAAGGATTTAGGTCTATCTGCAAACGCCCAAGTCAACAATACAACGACTGGTAAGATAGATAGCCATGCTTGGTCGCCGATGTATCCGGCTTCAAGAAGCGGTAAAGAGAGTAATGCAACGAAGACAAGGAGCCACACTCGAAGTGGAGTAAATGATCTTCCTGTGAACATGAAGGTTGCAACAAGCCCCGGAAAAACTAATCCGTAGAATACGAAGAATCGCAAATAATCCTCTTGCCAATGCGAGAGCCAATTACCTGAGGGTGACACTACTCCTAAACGATGCGCAATTACAACAGCAATCAGGCAAGCAAATACGAGAATTGCGATGAATGCAACTTTTCGCTTTCCTTTCTCAATACGAATGCCTTCTTTCATGTGAACGCTTATCGTGAAAATGGACTGCAATAGAAGATGTAGACCAAGAAGAGTGCCAAAAGTAATCATGGTGGTGCTTACGCCAGGAGGAGCAATCTCGACGTATGCAGTTGTTATACAGATCATCACAATGAAAGTAACTCCAAATACGCCAAACGAATGTTTGCTTGGCGAACATTGCATAGCGCGGTGGAAAGTAGGGTCAAGGTATGGACACAATAAGAAACCGAAGGTTGTTATTGGTAAGAGCCAAACTGCATCTTGCCAAGGCAAATTCCCCTGAGGGACTTCATTGAACGGAAGGAAGGAAAGTCCAGCGACAACAGAAAACACCCAAAGAAATGCGGCAAGTATCGGCCATACTTTTGTTGGTAGGAATGCAAGGCACGCACTAATCAAAACAATATGTAATGGTAGCCATAATGAAATTAGGAAGTAATAATCGTTGAGGTACACAAGTGCAATCATTGCAATGAAAAATACGTGAAAAGCTATAGTCACAATTGCAAAAAGTGACATAGCGGTTTTATATTTTTCAACAAGTGCTCTGGATCGTTCTGGGGTTCTGACAATGTAGCCAAACACAGCGCATCCAATTACGTTTGGGATAGAGAAAACAAAAAAACCAAGCCATCCATAACGGTGCATGAGAATAACAGGTAAAAACATTCCAATGCACCATGTCCAGCTACACGTGAGGTAGAGTCCCCAGCCAATCGTCTTAATTGCATTCACTTTTTAGTTCGGGCTTTACGCCTTGAAGCCCGTTCCTTAATCATTGCTTTAGGTGTGCAATGGAAAGTAATAATACATCTGCCAACCCGGACTTCTCTCCCCTTCTTGTGCAGTGTTTGAGTGACGTCCATTGTGAACTCGATGTTAAATTCTTTCCTAGTGTTCATTTGTTCACTGAGTTCAATGCTAACTTTCTGTGCATCTCGTACGTTATATATTGCTGGGCCGTAGCATGGGCGTAAAAATTTATATGTCATATTTTTACACACTACTGCGTAATCACTTCCACAGTGTTTGAACAAGAACATGCCAGCGGCAACTTCGCTGTTCCCAAGCAGCGATGCACCAGCCATAGCGTTATAGAAATTTCGATTCGACCGCTTAAATGGAAGGACTGCAGTGAACCTATCTCTGGAGATTCGCCGCATCGAAATACCGCTACGAAATGCAAACGGTAACCAGATGAGGGAGCAGACGCGATGCCAAAAATTATTCTTGGTACTCAGCCGTGTGATGTATGCCTCAGTCCGCTCCCAAAAAGTTAACGATTCTTCCGTTTTCGTATCTGATTTGGGTGGTTCAACAGGTGGTTGTTCTGTTGGTGTCGATGAAGATTTGGTTGAAGTAATGCTCATTGTGACGTGCCGATTCTGACTACGTATTCTATGCTACCTTGCATGAACAGTCGACACCTTGGAGTATGTAGCTGGAGTTTGCAGCCAGAGAGCCCGTTTGGATTGGCTTCTTCTTGCCAAGAATGTGGAATTGAGAATATCCAGCTCGCTTTGTTGCCACTTGTTCATAATCCCAAGTGGGAGGATTGCAGGCAGATACTTCTTGATTCTGGCATATCGGTTATAAGTGGCATGCTTGAAGCATCTGGAGAAGATTACACCTCACTTGAAACAATTTCCCAAACGGGCGGGTTACGTCGAGATGAAGTTTGGGAATCGACGTTAGATAATGCTAAAAGAGTTGGGGATATTGCTGCAGAGATAGGATTGCCACTTTTAACCTTTCATGCAGGATTTATTCCTGATGAGCAGGGTGATGAGCGTAAAAAAATGCTTGACCGTTTGCAAGTCTTGTCAGATATTTTTGAAGATCGTGGTCTATTGCTTGGTCTTGAAACTGGGCAAGAGTGCGCATCAAATGTTGTAAGTGTGCTCGAAGAACTTTCACATCCTTATCTGGGCGTGAATTACGATCCTGCAAACATGATTTTGTATGGCAAGGGTGACCCTATTGAAGCAATCAAAATGCTTGCTCCATGGGTGCAACAAGTGCATGTAAAAGATGCAAAACAAACAGAAGTACTTGGTACGTGGGGAACTGAAACAGTCGTTGGTGATGGAGACGTACCATGGAAAGAATTTTTAGAATGCGTTCCAGATTGCGTGAATCTTGTCGTGGAGCGTGAAGGTGGTGAAAACCGAATTGAAGATGTATTGAAAGCAAAGCAAATGCTTGAGGATCTTGGTGCATGTTGAAATTGCTCTGCCTATTGTGTTGTATTTTTTGTGGCTGTGCGACAAAGCAAAAGGTGTTTACAGGTGGTGCGGTTGCAGCTGACCATTACTTGGCATCGCAAGCAGGAGTTGAAATCCTTAGGCAGGGAGGCAATGCAGTCGATGCGGCAGTCGCAACAAGTTTTGCCTTAAGTGTTGTTCGGCCTTTCTCTTGTGGAATTGGTGGTGGTGGATTCATGCTTATCGACTCGCCTACGATGGATCCAGTCGCATTGAACTACCGAGAAACTGCACCAAGCAAAGTAGATAAGCATTTCTTCAAATCACATAGTAGTCGGTTCGGGGGGACAGCCGTTGGTGTTCCAGGAACGGTTGCGGGTTTGCTTTTGGCTCATGAACGCTTTGGAAAACTCACTCGGCAACAAGTTCTTGCCCCAGCAATTCAATTGGCAAAAAGCCAAATTGATGTAGACACAGCATTTGAAAATGCAGTGAAATCTGCAACTCGAGCAATCGAAACGTTGCCGGAGGGGCAACAATCGGTGTATCTAGAAGCGTTGCAATCGATAACAATTCAATTTGCACATTTGAATTCAGGTCAGGCATTCCCTCTTCAGCGAATTGCACAAGAAGGAGCGCCGGGTTTCTATGAAGGTGATATTGCAAAATTAATTGTTCGTGCGACTGGCGGTCACCTTACCCTTGACGACCTGAAGTCGTACGAGCCACGGTGGGAAACACCGTTGCAAATTACTCTTGGTAACGGAAACACACTTATTTCAATGCCACCCCCAAGTAGCGGAGGTGTTGCTATTGCGCAAATACTTGGTTTGCTTTCTCGCGTGCATGCTTTTGAAAATGGGAAGTCTCCCGAGTTTACGCAATTGCTCATCGAAACAATGAAGCATGCGTTTGCTGATCGAGCAGAACATTTAGCCGATTCTGCTTTTGTCGATGTTCCCATCGATGCCTTGCTTGATGAAGCATATCTTGATGAATTAGCATCACGGATAGTCCTTGGTGAAACGCAAGAAACTTATTCGTATGGTTCTGTCGCGCCACCTCCAGACGACGATGGCACAAGTCATCTTTGCGTTGTTGACAAAGACGGCATGATGGTTTCTGCAACTGAAACTATCAATACGAGTTTTGGCTCACTCGTGTATTTGCCCATACTTGGATTCATGTTGAATAATGAGATGGACGATTTTTCGTCCCCCAGTGGAGCGAACGTATACGGTCTTAGGCAATCAGATAAAAATTTGCCTGAGCCCGGCAAACGGCCACTCTCAAGTATGTCGCCAACAATTGTGGAACGTGACGGTGTCCCAGTGTTAGCTGTTGGCGCTTCAGGTGGCCCAAGAATCATTTCAAGCGTTGTACAGGTTTTACTCGACATTCTTTGGTTTGGCGATGAACCAGTCGAAGCGGTTAGTAAGGGTAGGGTGCATCACCAATGGTTGCCGGACAAGGTGTTTGTGGAAGAAATGTACCGCGATTCAAACGTGGAATTGCATCTAGCCAACTCTGGTTATTTGATATCACCCCGTACAAATATTGGCGTCGTGCAGATCATTCAAGTGGAAGAAGGTCTAATGAAACCCGCGAGCGATCCCCGAAAAGGCGGAAAACCTGCTGGCATACAATGAGGGATTAGTCTGCAGTATGGGCATAAAAAAACCTCGCTGATGGCGAGGTTTTTTTATGAATTTTAGGTGTTTTAGCTACCCAAGGTGTACCGCGTAAATGCAGTAATAGTAGTTCCTTCATGGAGTAATTCTTGGACAGTTTTTGATTCGTCGAGCACATATTTTTGCGCTAGAAGTGTGTTTTCTTGCAAGTGCTTTCTAACTTTTCCTTCAGCCATTTTCTCAGCAATTTCTTCGTTCTTGCCGGTGTCTTTTGCTTCTTGAATTGCATCAGCACGAATTTGTTCAATCTTATCAGCAGGAACATCGTCTGCAGAAATACCCATTGGATCGTGGAAAACAATGTGTTGACAAATACCTTTTACAGTTGCGTCATCAATGTCGCCTTCATATTGAAGAAGGCATGCACGTTTACCATCGTGGTGAATGTATTGACCAAAATTTCCGCCTGTGTATTTGAAGCCACGTGCATAATTGGCATTTTCACCAGTTGTTATACGTAGATCATCAACCAATTTGCCCATTTCATCACATGCAGTAATGTCGCCATCATCAGAAGCAAGTGCAAGCTGAGCAATTTGTTCGACTGCTTCAACGAAGTTTTCATTGCGAGCTGTAAAATCTGTTTCAGTTCTCACTTCAACAATCACAGCGCTACTGCCGTTTGTTGCAACGCAGATATTTCCTTCGCCAGTCGTTCGTTCAGTGCGAGTGTCCATCTTGCCTTTTTTTGTTTCACGCAACCACTCTTCAGCAGCAGTTGGGTCGCCACCAGTTTCGGTGAGCGCTTTTTTACAATCCATCATACCTAGACCAGTTTTTTGCCGAAGGCCCATTACGTCTTTTGCGGTAAAACTCATAGTAAATTCTCCGTTAGTTTTACAGTGTTTATGATTTATCAGCGTCGATCGCTGGTTTTGTTTCTTCTATTTCTGCAACTGCGGTTGCAGTTGTACTTTCAGCTTCAGGAGCAGGGGCTTCTTCATCGGATTTAAATGTTGTACGAGTAGATCGTTGTCGATTTTCTTCCTGTGATGCGGCATCGCGTGCTTCATCTTCAGCTTTCTTTGCAGCAGCAACTTCAGATGCTCGTCGACTTTGCATACCTTCGCTCACAGCAGCCATAAGATCAGAAACAATTACTTCGATTGATCTTAAAGAATCGTCATTGCCAGGAATTGGAATGTCAACGAGATCAGGATCACCATCAGTGTCAATCAGACCGATTGTTGGAATGCGAAGGGCAGTTGCTTCACGAAGCGCATTTGTTTCATTATTTGCATCTATAACTACCATTGCGCCTGGCAACTTGCTCATTGTTCGAATGCCATCGAGGTTTCGAGTGATCTTCGCCTTTTCACGCATAAGTTGCGAAGTCATTTTCATCGAGTACGATTCGATTTCACCAGTTTCGACAAGTCTCTCAAGTTCGTTCAGACGTTTAAGTCGCGAGCGAATAGTTGCAAAGTTAGTCAAAGTTCCACCAAGCCAACGTTCGGTAACCCAAGGCATCCCAGCTTCACTTGAGTATTTTTGAATAGCAGATTGTGCTTGTCGTTTTGTGCCAACAAATACAACATCCTTGCCGCTAGCTACTGTTTCTTGGATATATTTCTTTGCTCGCAGTAAACCTTTGACAGTCTCACGAATGTCAATAATATGAAGTCCGTTTCGTACGCCCCAGATGTAGGATTTCATTTTTGGGTTCCAACTACTTCGGCGTTGTCCAAAGTGGATGCCTGCCTCAAGCAATTTAGTAACAATATCATTTGCCGATTCACTCATGAATCAAGTCCTTTTCAGCGACACCGGCAAGATGTGTGGGCAACATCTGCACTTGGGCGCTTCACGTATGTGTTCTAAAACACATTTAAGAGGGTGTTCAATCAGAGCGAAGCCCACCTCGCTAGGATTGTTGCTCAAAACTGAGCTGAATTGGGGATTTTATACTACTTTTGCGTTAATTGCAACGATGAACTCGGTCACAGAGAACCTGGTGGCTGAAAACGCCATTGTAAATCGTTGCGATTGCTTTACCTTTGACGTTCCACCCGTCAAATGGGCAATTATGTGCCGTGGAATCGAAAGCATCGACATCAATTGTCCACGAGAGGTTTGGGTCAATAATCGTAATATCTGCGAATCCTCCAACTTTCAGCGATCCTAAGTTAGGTCGATTAATCAGTGCAGCTGGATTGCATGTCATCATCGCGAGCATGGCTGGCCAATCAAGAACGTTGTCTTCAATAAGAGCCTTAATATAGAGAGCGAGTGCACAATCTAAACCGACAATTCCAAAGGAAGCTTCCGAGAATGGCTTCTCTTTTGTGGACATAGGATGGGGAGCGTGATCTGTTGCAAGAATTGTGATAGTTCCGTCTTCGATACCTTCCTTGATGAGTGAGATGTCATGCTCTTGGCGAAGCGGTGGATTCATCTTTGCCATTGTTCCCATATCACGACACGCTTCGTCAGTTAATAGCAAGTGGTGAGGTGATGCTTCTCCAGAAATAGGCTGACCATCTGCTTGTGCTTGACGAATTAAATCAACGCTTCCACCACTACTGAGATGTTGTGCATGCCATTTTGCTCCTATTGATTCGTTGAGTCGAATATCGCGTGAGATAATTGATTCTTCTGCGGAACGAGGCCATGGACCGTACCCAAGTTCACGTTGCACTTCGCCTTCGTTCATTACTCCACCGACTGTTGTTTTTGGATTTTGGCAATGTTGCATGAACGGTACATTACTTGTTGCACATTGTGCAAGAACTGCTGACATCATTGCATCGTTTTCTACAACATCACCATCGTCCGTGATGGCGATTGCACCTGAAGAAACCAATTCTTGTATGTGTGTAACGGTTTCACCTTTTCTTCCAATAGTTGCACAGGCTGTCGGAAGGACACAGCATTTTCCAAATTGGTCTGCTTGATTGATTGCAGATTTCACCAATTCGGGGGTATCAATAGCAGGGGTGGTGTTTGGCATCGTACAAACAGTGGTGTAGCCACCGTTCGCTGCTGCCAATATTCCTGTTTCGATTGTTTCTTCATGTTTGCCACTGCTTGGCTCGCGAAAATGCACATGGATATCGATGAGCCCTGGGGAGATGATGCACCCCTCGCAGTCGATGGTAGTGTCAAGTGATTCAGTCAGAGGGGAATTGCTTATGCAATCTATCTTTCCATTTACGATCAATATATCACCAACATAATCTTCTCCGTTGTTGATAATCCTACCGTTACGCAAAAGTGTTTTTGTCATGGCGGTATTGTAACGCACATAAAAAAAGCCCTGCCAGAAGGCAGGGCTTTTTACAAACTTCTCTATCAGTATGGTTTACTGACCGCCGGACATTGGGCAACCAGCTGGCATCTTGCCATCTTTTTTGCCACCCATTTTATCGCAGTCCATTTTTGCGCCCTTTGTCATGCTTGCACATTTTGCAGGATCACAATCTTTCATGTCGCCACATTTAGTTGGGTCACAAGCACCTGCAGCAGCTGGCTTAGCTTTTGCTTTGCTAGCACAGCAACTTTTGTCGCCTGCAGCAGCTGGTTTTGCTTTAGCAGCACCCATTGGGCAGTCAGCAGTTCCCATTTTGTCGCAAGCGGCTTTATCCATGCTTGCACATTTTGAAGGGTCGCAGTCTGCAGGATTACAGTTTGCTGGGTCACACTGAGCAGCAGTAGCGCTAGCGTTTACCTTACTTGATTTGTTGCATCCTAAAACTGCGAAGCCAACAAAGGCAACAAGGGTTAGGGTTAATAGTTGTTTCATAGTCATATTCTCCAATAAGTGGGTTGAAAGGGGTTTTACAATCTGAGTACACCATTGTACTCATTTTTTGGATAGGAAACAACGGTATATTGAGATATATCCGCTGATAGAATAAGAAATCGTATGACTAGTAAAAACATTGCATCTAAATGGGAAAAACAGCGAAAAAAACTTGCTTCTTTTGCAAAAAAATTACCCGATTTTCCAGGTGTTTACTTGATGCACGATTGTTTTGGAAACATGTTATACATAGGAAAAGCAAACTCTCTGAGAAAGAGAGTGAGTTCATATTTTCTAGTTTCGACTGACATAGGTCCATGGAAACAGGGAATGCTCCCTTTGATAGAGTGTATTGAGTTCATTGAATGTGAAACAGAGTGGGAAGCCCTGTTGCTTGAAGCTCGCCTAATTAAAGACCACCGACCAAAATATAACTCATTGCAACTTGATGGAAAAACATATCCCTATTTAGCGGTCACCATGAAGGACGATTATCCAGGAGTCTTTATTACACGTTCACCAAGCGATGATGCCTTCAAGGGAGCAAAGTTGTTTGGACCATTTACCTCTTCTGGTGCTTTGAATAGATCGATTCATATGCTACAAACGGTCTTCAAGTTTCGTACTTGTCCACTTGTAATTAAAGAAGAAGACCCATCAAATAATTACTTTCGTCCCTGTCTTTTGCATGCAATTAGACGATGCTCTGGTCCCTGTGCTAACAAAATTAACAAAGAAGCATATCGGAAAGATATTGAAGGGTTTCTTCGCCTTCTTACATCGAAGCGTAGTGTCATGTTAAGAGAACTCCAGTCCAAAATGGATACAACATCTCAAGACAAAAAATATGAAGAAGCAGCAATAATTCGCGACCAAATCATTGCATTAGAAAAATTAGATAATCGCGCAGATAATAAAGTGATTTGGCAATCGGAAGTCACTGTATTTGCAAAAGATCCATCTGCAGGATTGCAAGCGTTACAAAAAGCGTTGCAAGTGAACATGGAGTTACGGTACATCGAATGTTTTGATATTGCTCATTTACAAGGTGGTGAAACTGTGGGTGCAAAGGTTACTTTTATGGATGGGAAGCCATACAAGGATGGATACCGAAGGTATAAAATACAAACCGCAAAGAATGATGATTACATGTCAATGCGAGAGGTTATTTCAAGACGATTTCGTGATGCTGGAAAGGGAATGGCGTTATATCCTGACCTCATCGTTATCGATGGAGGGAGGGGGCAACTTTCCGCTGCCATGGAAGCGTTTGATCAACTTGAACAACGACCTCCATTAGTTATTAGTTTGGCAAAGAAAGAAGAATTGATATTTTTAACGAAAACATCGGAACCAATCAAACTTAGTCGAAACAATGAAGGTCTTAAACTTGTGCAGGCAATTCGCGATGAAGCGCATCGTTTTGCTCAGCACTACCATCACCACTTGAGAACAAAAAAAACGTTTGGAGAATCGTAGATGGTGTGCATTGAGTCCATGGATGGTGGTGTGCAGATTCGAATAAAAGTTGTTCCAAATGCATCACGAGATGAAATTGCTGGCATGGTTGGCGGTCGACTTAAAGTTCGGGTAAGACCACCTCCAGAGAGAGGGAAAGCCAATAAAGCGGTAATTGTTTTGATCGCCGAACTGTTTGGTTTGAAGAAAAACGCTGTTTTGATACTGTCAGGCAATATAAATCCTAAGAAAACCGTTGGAATTATTGGAGTTTCGAAGGATACTGTTAGAAGTAAACTTGGCTTGGATTGAAAAAAGGTAAAAGAGAATGATTGAACGCTTACTACTTTCACTGTTAATTGTATGTTCTGCAGTTGCTGATGACTCCGACTTGTTTTTTGATGATTCAGTTGTACAGGAAGTTCGTATAACCATCGATGACGCTAACTGGTACAACACTCTTTATTATTCGCATGCGAACGATCCCGACGACCCGATGTTCCCCGCGTCTTTCGTATGGGGTGATCAAGAACTAGCCACAGTCGGCATTCGTTTTAAAGGCAATTCTTCATTTGGTATTCCAACACAAAAGAAATCATTCAAAATTGATTTTGATGAATACGATGAAGACAACCCAGATGCACAATTTCTGGGGTTGTCTGGGCTTGCGTTAAACAACGGATTTAAAGACCCATCATTTATGCGAGAAAAAATGTTCTTGGAGTTCGCGTCGCAATGGGTTCCAGAAATACGAGCAGTTCATACCCGAGTGTACGTGAACGATGTCTATTGGGGTTTGTATATAGCAGTTGAAGAAGTTGACAAGACGTTTGTGCAATCTCGATTTGGCGAGGGAGAAGATGGGAATTTGTTTAAGGGGCAAGCGAGTGATGACGCATCAGGACCTCAGGGTGATTTTGGCTCAACACTTGAGTGGCTAGGGTCAGAACCAGAACCATATTATGAACGGTATCAACTGAAAACAAATGAAACAGCGAACGATTATTCACAACTTATTGCTTTTATTGACGCGTTGAATAATTCAACTCTTGAAGAATTGCCAGATGCGCTCGAGCCGTTGTTTGATGTTGATGGTGCTTTGCATACATTGGCGTTAAACATATTGTTTTCTCATTTGGATTCGTATACTGGCTCCGCACACAACTATTATGTTTACGACAGAGATGACACAGGCAAGTTTACACACATCCACTGGGATTTAAACGAAACGTTTGGAAGATTTCGGTTTCAGATTCCACCGCAAACGAATTTAGAAGAACTTGATTTGATGTGGTCACCAAATGCCCCACGCCCAATGATGCAACGGCTTTTGGCAGTCGAAAAATATCAAAGACGTTATTTGAGAATAATGGCGGAGATGATAAGAAATGGTTTCCACGGAAATGAAATGGAACCGAGAATTACGCAACTGGCTGATTTGATTCGCGATGATGTCTATGCAGATACTCAAAAACAATACAGCGACTATGCGTTTGAAACTAATTTGTATAACAATTACGGTTCTGGTCAGGACTCAGCGTACGGCATTCAAAGTTTTGCTTCTAACAGACATAACTTTTTGCGCTCGCAGCTCGATGCTCTTGCAGAAGAAACTGATATGCAAATAAATGAAATGATGTCGGTAAACACATCAACGATGTATGATGAATATAGTGAATATGACCCATGGGTTGAGATTTACAATTTAGGTCCAGGGCGTCTTCCAATGCAGGCGTATTATTTGAGCGATGATGCGGGTGATTTAATGAAGTGGCATTTGCCATCCCGTTGGGTTCAAGACGGGGAATTCCCAACACTATGGATAGACGGCCAGCCAAAACAGGGCAGCGAACACGCTCCATTTACTTTGAATCCAAAAGGTGGGGAGTTGATCTTGTCTGATGGTTCAACTGTGATAGATAGCGTTACGTACCCAGCGTTGCAAGCAGATAAGTCTTATGGTCGTCAAGGCGAATTGTCTACCGATTGGGCTGTTCAAGATGCAACTCCAAATTACGAAAACGAAATTGCCTTGCCAGATTATGACGGAATCTTATTTATCAACGAATTTATGGCTGACAATGAGTCGACTATTGCCGACGAAGCGGGAGAGTTCGATGATTGGATTGAGCTCTTTAATAACAGTGATGAATCCATCGATTTATCCGGAATGTTTATGACAGATGATTTAACAGATTTAATAATCTGGCAAATTCCTGACGGCGTTTCTATTGACGCAGGTAGTTACCTTTTGATTTGGGCAGATAAAGATGCAGAGCAGGGCTCGAACCATGCTGATTTTAAACTTGGAACTGGTGGTGAAGATATTGGTTTAATTGCTGCGGATGGAGTGACAATAGTTGATTCGTTGACTTATACAGCGCAGTCAACAGATATTTCTTATGGTCGCATTCCTGATGGTGGCGAGAGTTGGACTTTCATGTCTACGCCAACGCCAGAAAGTGCAAACCAAGCAGATGCCCCTGAAGTGCCAGTCTTGTTTATTAACGAATTTATGGCGGATAATGAAACAACGATTGAAGATCCAGATGATCCAGGTGCATTTGAAGATTGGATTGAAATTTATAATCCGAATGAAAAAGCAATTGATATGACTGGTTTGTTTATGACGGATGACCTTGGCGAGCCAGGCATGTGGGTCTTCCAAGAAGGCGTCATTATTGATGCTTATGGCTATTTACTCGTCTGGGCTGACAACGATGCTGAGCAGGGACCAACCCATACCACGTTTAAACTTGGCGCTAGCGGTGAGGAAATTGGGCTCTTTGCATCAGATGGCTCAACCATTATTGATTCAATCGTCTTTGGCGCACAAGAAACGGATGTTTCTTATGGCCGTTTACCAGATGGTGGAGATGATTGGCAATCATTCAATGCACCTACGCCCGGAACGATGAACGAAGTTTCAACCATACCCGAGGATGTCAATGGCGATGGAGTTATTGATGTGAGCGACCTGCTTGCAGTTGTTGGTTCTTGGGGATCTTGCGATGGTTGTCCTGAGGACATTAATGGAGACGGACAAGTGGATGTGACGGACCTTCTGGCCGTCATCGCAGTTTGGTAATTTTATTTTTTGTGGGGACTGTCCCCTGGGGACTGTCCCCACAAAAATGGCTACAAAACAAGGTGCACGAAACTAATAAAGCTATTTCTCTGGGGACAGTCCCCTGGGGACTGTCCCCAAAAGTGGCGTCCACAAAAGGGGTTGTAATTGAGAACGATTCTCAGTAGAATGATGAATATGAGAGGAATCTTGGCTTTTATTGTTATTTTTATGCTGATGCCGATTGGGCATGCTCTTATGGTCGTGATGAACAACTTATTGACAAATCATCTTGCTCTTGGAGCAACTATTGTTTTTTTACTGGGTTTAGGATTGCTCGTCATCACAAGATTTACCTCATCGTCGGGTTGGCAAAGTTTACTTGGTGCACTTGCTGGTGTTCTTTTATGGACTGGCGGTGTGGAATACGGGTTCCTCTTTGCAGCTCATGACCTTTCAATCGAAACGGTTGATGGTACCGCGGGGGAATACCGATTGCTCATGCACACTTGGAGTTTACTCCTCTTGTTGATGCTCTATCTCGTCGTTCATGAAGGTGTTCGATGCAATTTGTTCGTTTGGTTAAGAAGAAAATTGCACCTTAATAGGAAACCAATTGTGAGTGGGACAATCGGCAACTATGGACCACGAACCGCTTTTGAAATGGCGTCAATCCTGTGGTTTTTCTATGTCGTTCTCTTACTTTTATATGATGAAAAATTGGTAGGTAAACATCACATATTGACTTATGCCACACTCGTGCTGAGTTTGGGTGGCGGAGCGTATCTGTTTTATAAACTTTTACGAATCAAGGATATGGGTCATGCAATTAGATATGCAATACCAACAGTCATCGTACTCTGGAACGTTGTAGAGATTCTAAGCAAATGGGGTGTCTATGAAGAACCATGGCTCACACTAGATATACCGATAGTACTTTCAGTAGTTGGTGCATTTATAGCTGGCGTGTACTTCGTTCTTAGAGATATGTTTCAAACAAGAAAACAATTACGCGGGTGCGGGGACAACATCACCTGAAGTTGATTCACCTGGGTCATTTTTATCAGTCGATGTCGCTGGAGGTAGAGTTGTATTTGCTTCTTGATCAAGTAAATCACTTACAGAAGATCGAGTAATCGATTCGCCACGCATAAGTGCTTCAAGTTCGTCTGCTTGAAGTGTTTCGTATTCGAGGAGCGCCTCTGATATTGCTACCACTTGTTCCCAATGCTCATCAAGGATACGCTCTGTTTCTGCATACGCAGCATCAATCAATCGTTTCACTTCCTCATCAATAATTCTAGCAGTATCTGGCGAATAGTCACGCTCAGCAAAAATTGCTTCTCTGTTCGGATCTGGCGAATACATGACAAAGCCGAGCCGATCGGACATGCCCCAATCCAAAATCATATGACGTGCGTAACTTGTAGCCATTTGGATATCCATAGAAGCACCGCTAGAAATATCGTTAGTTTTCCGACGTTCAGCAATTCGACCGCCACAAAGTACACGCATAGATGCTTCTAAGAATTTACGGTTGTAGAAATATCGATCCTTTTCTGGCAAGCTAAATGTTGCACCCCCAGATTGGCCACGTGGAATGATAGTCACCTTGTGAACTGGGTCTGCGTTTGGTAACACGAGTTGTACAACAGCGTGCCCCGCCTCGTGGTATGCAGTAGCAACACGTTCGAGTTCTTCTACCTTACGACTTTTGCTTGCTCTGCCCCAGCGTATCTTGTCACGGGCTTCATCAAGGTCGAGCTGATCGACAAAATCTTTATCTGCAAGTGTTGCAATAATTGCAGCTTCGTTAATCAATGCTTCCAAGTCAGCACCGCTGAACATTGGTGTGCCGCGTGCAACTCTAGACAAGTCTACATTTGGACACAGTTTTACCTTTTTCGCATGTACTTCAAGAATTGCTTTTCGCCCTTCAACATCTGGCAGGGGTACATGTACTTGACGATCAAATCGTCCTGGGCGAGTAAGGGCTGGGTCTAGAACGTCTGCACGGTTGGTAGCAGCCATAACGATAACTTGATCACTTAGTTCAAACCCATCCATTTCTACAAGGATTGCATTGAGCGTCTGTTCACGCTCATCATGTCCGCCACTTGAAAAACCACTTCCTCGTTTACGACCGACTGCATCAATTTCATCAAGGAAAATAATACATGGGGAAGCATCTTTAGCTTGCTTAAACAAATCTCGAACTCTACTTGCTCCAACGCCAACAAACATTTCAACAAAGTCAGAACCAGAAATAGTAAAGAAGGGAACATCGGCTTCGCCAGCAATGGCTTTTGCAAGTAACGTCTTGCCGCAGCCGGGTTGACCAACAAGCAAAATGCCACGAGGGATTCTGCCACCTAATCGTGAGAACTTTTTCGGATTCTTTAAGAACTCAATGATCTCATGTACTTCTGCTTTTGCTTCTTCGACACCAGCTACGTCATCGAACGTAACTTTGTTTGAATCTTTGTTTGCAAGCCGGTGCTTTGATTTTCCAAAGTTCCCGAGCATCCCCCCAGCGCCCCCACTTTGAGCAGATCTCGAAATAAAGAAGAAAATGAGGAAGAGAATAATGATCATGGGTCCCCAGCCGACGAGTAAACGCATCAAAATACCACTCCCAATATCAGTGGAATGATCAATCTTTGCAGCGCTTAACTGATCGAGATACCAGTCTTGGCTTTGCGCACCGTAGGGGAAAAAGACTTTTGTGCCTGCTGGGATATCGATTGAACCAACAGGAGTTCCGTTATCTGTAGCCATAACAGCTGTGATTTGAGAATCTTCTACGATAACGTTGTTATCTTGGAACTGACCCGCCTTTGCTCTATTGAGAAAATCATTCCAGTTAGATATTTCTTCCCCGCCTGAAGCGCCATTCATCATGCCATAGAGCATGATTAGGACAAAGCAGATTAACATCCAACTGAACAAGCCACGAGAAAACTTGGGCTTCTGTGGTGTAGGAGGTTTTGGTCTTTGGTCGTTTTTATTGCCTGTTGGGTTCGCCATGTTGATAGTACCTATGGTCTGTTAGGGACAAAAAATGAGATAAGAGTGTAGATAATAGGGTGTTATGGAACTTTTGTTTGGTAAATCACCAAGATGATTGCATTTGATCGACTATATCGGATGATAACTGTTGTGCAATTGCAAATTGTCCCATTTCTATAGGTTCAGAAGAGGGCTGAGATGGGATGAACAAAGCACTGCTCGAAAAGTTTTTTCTTCCAACTATTCGCCCGCCATTGAGTAAGTCAAGCCACTCGAAATCAATTATTACAGTGATCATAACTTCGTTGTCAAGACCTGTGATTCTTGACTGGCTAATCGTTTGTAGTTTGACAGAACTGATTGTGCCAGTGAGTAAAGTGTCGGCCTGCTGTTCTTTGAGTATTTGATATGGAGTGCGTGCTTCTATTTCCTTAATGACAGCGTCGGTCAGCATAAACTCCAACTCGCGAGCAGTAGAATTATTTTGAAAAATTGGAACTGAAACACTTTTAAATTTTGAGGCATAGAGAGAGGAAGAAGAATAACCCATCGTTGGGTCGTTCGAACAACTAGTAAGTATGGCAAAAAGAAAAGTTAAAATTAGTATTCGAATCACTCGTTGTCCTCGGGTATTTCTACGGAAGTGATAATTTTTCCGAGTAATGCTTCTTGATTTATGTCATAGAAATCCCCAATTTCTTTCATGACGATGGGTGGTAACTGCGGTAATATTTTTGGGACAAGGTGTTCTAGGGCTTCAATAGATGCCGCAGTTTGTTTGTACTCAACGATTAGTCGTCGAATAGTATATTCTGCGGCAATTGGATTGTTAATTTTTAAATACCATTGTGCTGTTCGTAATGCTTTTTGCCCAAGTGACTCGTCAATGCGTGTGATTAGTGCTGATGAATCAACAGTTTTTGCAAGGCGTGGGCTTGTGCTTCGAAGTTGCACGAGTTCCTTTCTGGCATCAAACAAACCTGCATCGTTGAAAGTCGGTCCTCGGTAGGTTGCAAGCCGAGTATATATAAGTCTCGCTTTTGCCTTGTCAATTTCCAGTGATTGAGGATAGTTTTCAACAAAAATCAAGTACATGTCATTTGCCAACTTCATTTGTTTTCTTCGGTAGTACAAATCAGCGAGTTCCATCGCTGCATTTTCAGCGAGGGGGCTTCTAGGAAGGCGTTCTTGGATTCGAATGAACAATTCTTCAGCTTCGTCAGTTGCGTCAGCGATTCTCATTCCCCAAAGTAGTTTGTGTAATCCATTGGCGAACATCTTTGCAATTTCAAACTCGCGTTCATTAGCCGTAATTGCAGCTTTAGTACCATAGTAATCACGAGCAACAACCTCATAATCAAAAAGCGATTCGTAAAAATATCGTTGAGCAAATAATGCGTCCCCATGAATGATGTACGCTTCTCCCATTAAAGAATAATCATCGCTATGTTTGTTACGTTCAATCCAAATCGATGAGATTCGTAGCGCTTCTTGATAATTACCAAGTGCGAGTTGTTTTGAAGCTGTTGCGAGTTGTGCTTCAGAAGATCCTGCTTCTGGTCTATCTGTTAACACCCATGTATCTGTTTTTTCATCGAGCGTGTAGGTCTCTTGGGCAAAGGCATGTGGAATTGCTAGAAGCGTAGAGAAAAGTGTGATGCAGGTAACGAAGCATTTCGGCATGTGTACATCATAATCACGAAGAGCGTCCAAAGTAACCGATGAGAGTATGGTTATGCTCAACTCGAGCATTTCTCAGAGCGGGCAAGGATGCCCCAAGATAGGAAGCCAAGGATGGCCAAGATGCGCTCAGTCGCTCTCCAATGTTGTAGTTGTGTTATCTCGGTGCTGTCTGTGCGTACTTCCTATGCCTCAGAATCAACGCCGTTGCCACTTCCAGCAAATGCCCAAGAGGTTCTCTCTATGGGGCTTGGGACATTCCGAGTTCTTATTGCATTGGCAATCATCGTTTGCTTGATAATCGCCATTCGTTGGGTCATAAAGCGCGGTAGTGGCTCTCTTGGGACAGTTATGGGGCAAGGAACTTCAATTGAAATAATCGAGCGAAAGGCCCTAGGTGCCAAGCAGGCATTGGTCCTTGTTCGAGTGAAAGATAAAGGGGTCCTTCTTCATCAAGTGAAGGGGAATCTGACTCCTTTGTGTGAGGTCGATCTTCAAGAAAGCCAGCAAGAATGAGTCTTACGATTCTTAGACATCTTTCTCAATCAATCCTTGGTGCTCCTGGAATTCCAAATAATCCAGTCGAAGCTCTTGAACAAGCGGGTGCATTGTTGCCAGCGGGCGATGGGTCGTTAGGTTCTACAGTCAATATTTTGCTCTTTTTTACAGTTCTCGCCCTTGTCCCATCCATATTAGTTCTGTGCACATGTTTCACGAGATTTATTGTTGTTCTAGCATTGCTTAGGCAAGCACTTGGCTCGCCGATAATTCCTCCAACCCAAATATTGATTGGCCTTAGCTTGTTACTCTCCGTTGTAGTCATGGCTCCAACAATGGAGCGGATGTACGAAGATGGCATTAAGCCCTTGATTGATGGCGAAATTACCAGTTCAGAAGTTGCATGGGAGCGAACGAAACTGCCATTGCGAGAGTTTATGTTTTCGCAGATTGAGACCGCGGGCAATTGGTCGACGGTATATATGATGTTGAACTATCGAGGTGTTGACACTTCAAAGCCAGAAGATTTAACAAGAGAAGATGTTGATACCCTGAGCTTGCTACCAGCATATGTTTTAAGTGAGTTAAAAATAGCATTTCTTATTGGATTTAGAGTGTACTTGCCATTTATGGTTATTGATTTGTTGGTGTCTAGTTTGCTTGTTTCGATGGGGATGTTGATGTTGCCGCCGGTACTCATTTCTTTGCCATTAAAAATATTGATGTTCGTACTTGTTGATGGATGGTATCTGGTCGCTGGAAATTTACTTCAAAGCGTTGCAGTTTCTGAACAAGTTGTGGTGTTTCTGAAAACGGCGGGTTTCGCATGACAGAATTACTTGTAGATTCTCTTAGCTCTGCACTTTCAGTTGTACTCGTTGTTGCAGCACCAGTGTTACTCATTGGGCTCGCTGTCAGTATTCTCATGAGTATATTGCAAGCCATGACTCAGGTTCAGGAGCAGACGTTAAGTCTCGTTCCGCGCTTACTTGCAATGATGATTGCGACATTGATGTTGATGGGTTGGATGCTCTCAGAAATTCTCCAGTTTGCACAGGGAATGTTTTCAGGAACAACATGACAAGTTTTTCTTACATTTTGATGTTGCCATTTTTAGCAGTTCTCGCCAGAGTCGCAGGGCTTTCAATAGCTGCTCCTGTTTTTGGTTCTCCAGCAATTCCAAAAATAGTCAGAGCAGCAATTATTCTTGTCCTTGGATTTTCAGCTTGGACAATGACCGCAGATGTTCCCATTTCCGAAATTGGAATGATGGGATTGCTCGTCATTCTTGTTGGTGAATTTGCTATTGGTGCAACCATTGGCTTTTTGATGAGCATGCCTTTGATAGCAATGCAAATTGGCGGTTCCTTGATGGGACAACAAATGAGTATCGCTTTGCCTTCAATGCTCGACCCAGCTACTGGTGGAGAATCTGATGAGGTCGGAAGAGCTTTTATGATGTTCGCAATAGTTGGATTTGTAGTTATAGGTGGTATTGAACAAACATACATGGCTGTTGTTGGAAGTTTTGGCCATCTACCAGTTGCAACTCTTGCTGGAGATTCGATAGTTGTAACTTTGACTGGATTACTCGATACAGTTTTTGAGTTTGCTCTTCGTGTGGCACTCCCTTTAATTGCAATATTGATGATTCAAACAGCGGCACTTGCCATGATTGCAAGATCAATGCCTCAGTTGAATATTTTTAGTATTGGGCTACCAGTACGAATACTTGTTGGAATGATTGTTCTCATAGCGGGTCTATCAATTATTGGATCATTTATGTCAACCATGATGCCGGACATGGTGGGTTCGGTTTCCCAGTGGGCGACAGGGAGTGTGCAGTGAGACAGAATCGACAAGATGCAACTTTACCTGCTAGTGCTCGTCGTTTGAAAAAAGCTCGAGAGGACGGGCAAGTCGCAAGATCGAACGACTTGTCTTCTGTCTTGTTCCTCTTTGTTGCAGTTGGAGTTGCTGTTTTTTTAGTGCCTAAAGGGCTTGAAGTGAGTAAACAGTTTCTTATAGAAAATCTTTCGTATCGAGTAGAAAACTCGACAGGAGCTTTTACAGACATGGGATGGCAACTTGTTAAAGTTCTAGCGATTCCTTTTACAGTGTTTTTTATTGCTGCAATATTTTCGGGGTTTATTCAAGTTGGGAGTATATTTTCATCAAAAGCCGTAACTCCAAGTTTTTCTCGATTAAGTTTTGGATTTTCTACACTGTTTGGGTCTAGAGGAAACATGAACCTTCTGTTTTCATTGAGCAAACTCATTCTTGCCTCGGCAGCTGGCTTGCTAGTTATATTTCAACATAAAGAGCAGTTGTTCTCGTTGGGTTCGAGTGAACAACTTGTCGACAGTATTGATACCGTTGTGTCGATTGGTTCACAAGTTGTGTTTGCGACATTGGGAGTTTTATTACTTTTGGGACTTTTTGATTATTGTTGGCAACGACACGCTTGGAAAACAGACTTACTTATGACGAGGCAAGAAGTTATAGAGGAACAGCGAGAGCATGGCGGTCGGGGTGTCGAAGCGAGAAACTATGCGAGGTGGATTTCTAATAAGACTGCAAGAACTACTTGCCCTTCCCTAATTATTTCTGGCAGTTCGTTTGCAATTACTCTTCGTTGGAATGCTTCCACAATGACTGCCCCAATAGTTCTTGATATTTTGAGCGGCGATTCATATCTTCAAGAACTTGACAAACTCAAGAAAGACGGAGTTTTGATAATTGAAAATGCTGTTCTTGCTCAAAAAATTATGCAGGGAAGTGATGTTGGGCTTGGCATTCCATCGTGTTTACATGGCGAAATAGCGACGTTATTAATTACGAAGAAGAAAGATGCACGATGAATATAAGAATGAACCAATTTGACTCGATACTGAGTACATTCGTGCAGAAAAAGCACTTGCTCGTACCTTCATTATTATTGGGGCTTGTAACCATCTTGGTTGTGCCTCTCCCACCTGGAATTTTAGATTTCTTTCTTGCCGCAAATATATCCATCGCAGCTGTCATTTTACTTACCACCGTGTACACAAAAAGTCCTTTGGACTTCAGTGTCTTTCCAGCCCTTCTTCTCATCACAACGCTTGGCCGCCTTGTTTTGAATGTTGCTTCAACTCGGCTCATACTTTCGGCTGATGCAACGACTCCAGAGCAAGGAGGTGATATGGCAGGGCATGTTATTGAAGCATTTGGATCATTTGTTGCTGGTTCAAGCATAATCGTAGGTGGAATTATTTTCTTAATTCTCGTCATCGTGCAATTTGTTGTTGTAACAAAAGGCGCAACTAGAATGAGTGAAGTTGCAGCAAGGTTTACACTCGATGCAATGCCAGGTCGACAGATGGCTATTGATGCCGATTTGTCAACGGGGCTAATAAACGAGAAACAGGCGACAAACCGGCGAGATAACGTTTTGAGAGAAGCCGATTTTTACGGCGCCATGGATGGAGCGAGTAAATTTGTGCGTGGGGATGCAATTGCTGGTCTTGTCATCATTGCAATTAACATTGTTGGGGGATTGACCGTCGGGGTTGCTGTAAAGGGATGGTCTGTACTTGAGTCTGCAGATCTCTTTACTCGTCTTACAATTGGAGATGGACTAGCAAGCCAGGTTCCATCTTTTCTTATTGCGATTGCTGCAGGTCTTATCGTTGCAAGAGCTGGTAACCGAACTCCGCTTGGGATGGAAATACCAAATCAATTGGTTTCACAACCAGCAGCCCTCGGTCTCGTTGCCGGATTCTTGGTTCTTCTATCTATCACACCATTGCCCACATTGCCACTCTTAGTATTGGCAGCAGTTCTCGGAGGGTTATCTTGGATCAGTTTTCAACGTCAAGATACCCAAGATGAAGGAATGCCTGAGTTGGAAGTCGAAGAACCGCCACCAACATCTATTCAAGAATCTGTTCTTACACTTGAATTCGGCCAAGCATTATTGCCTCTCGCTTCTGCTCAACGAGAAGACAATATCGTTGAAAAAATGGCATCGTTACGATTGACAGTTTCACAAGATTTGGGTCTTATGATTCCATCGATTCGGATTAAGGATAATTTGAGTTTGGATCAGAATTCGTACAGAATCTTGCTTAAGGGTGGAGTGGTGGGGGAAGGCGTTGTGTATAACGATCGAAGGATGATTATTCCTCAAGCTGAAATGGGTAGCGAAATCGAGGGTATTCCAGAGCGAGAACCAGCATTTGGGATGTCTGCTGTTTGGGTGACTAATGAAGTTCTCAGTGGGCTAGGGGACCTATTTGTACAAGCAGTAGGCCCTGTTTCGGTAATCATGACACATCTTTCTGCAGTCGTGAATACGCATGCGAAAGAGTTATTATGTCGTGAAGACGTAGCATTGATGATAGATTCACTTAGTGCAACTTCTCCAAGATTAGTAGAAGAAGAGATTGGGTCCAGAGTTTCTATCTCTAGATTACACCACATCTTAAAGGCATTACTTTCTGAGCATGTGCCAATTATGGATCTCTCTACGATTATTGAAGCGGCTTCAGATTCATCGACAGAATCATTTGAGGAATCTGTTGAGCAGGTTCGAGTTGCTCTGAAAAGGCAAATATGTGCATCTATCTCGAGCAACGGCGATGCTGGACGTCAAGTTATTCGATGCCTTGAACTGCCTGAAGATGTTGATGAGGCAATATCGAGGGATTTGATATCAAACGATATTCTCTCTGCAGCACTTCATCATGCAGCCATTCCACTTGTAGAAAAGGGCTTACCGATTGTTGTAATCTCATCAAATAAATCCAGAAGACAATTAAAAACTAGAGTAGCAAACACAAAAGATGAGATTGTTGTTTTGAGCAGGGACGAAATAGTTCAAGAGGTGGACTTGCAAGTTGTGGGAAAAGTTGAAACAATGAGACTTGAGTCAAGAACAATTAGCTAAGGTATACAAATATGATTACTAGAAAAATTAACAAGAAAACCATCAGGTACGCAAAATGGTTGCTACTGCAAAAAGAAAAAAATCCGACTCAGCAAATAGAACAAGAGAGTCCATCGCAACCGGCGGAGAAGCCATCGCAACCGGCGAAGAAGCCATCGCAGCCGGCGAAGAAGACATCGCAACATAGTGAACAGAATCAACTAGCTCAGGTGAAGAAATCATCTCAGCAACAAGAACATAAGCCACAAAAACAAACTGCAGCCAAAAGGATTGAATTAGGTGTTGCAGAGATTAGAAATCTAGTGACCGAGTTTCTAGATCAAGAAACTGCAGGCCGTCTTTCTCCTATTCTTGCAAAGGCGCAACGTACCTTGGTGAAGAAGGGAATAGACTCTTCTCTTGCAACTGACATTGTTCAAACTCTCGATATCAACTCCTCGATGAGCAATGAAGAAATACAGAAAAATATGATGAATGAGCTCATTCGACGTTTACCAGAAGTGGTACCTCCATCAAACAGATATTCAATGGAGCCTACGGTTATTGCGTTAGTTGGACCAACAGGTGTTGGGAAAACAACAACTATTGCGAAACTCGCAACAAAGTATTGGTTGCAGCAGGGAAGAAGTGTTGCATTTATTACTGCAGACACATATAGAGTTGCAGCAGTCGATCAATTAGGTCAGTACGCAAAACTGTTTGAATCAAAAATGGAAGTTGCCGGGACGGTAGAGCAGATGGAAGAAGCAATGGAGGCATCGCAGTCGGCAGATATTATTCTTATCGACACAGCTGGAAGAAGTGCAATTGACGGTGATCGAATTCAAGAGACGTCCAACATACTAAAAGTTGCGAATCCGACTGAGACACACCTTGTGTTAAGTGCAGCATCGTCGAGGACTGCTACCAAAAAAGCTGCAGATGGGTTTGCTAGCACAGGATATGATCGTGTCATTGTCTCAAAACTTGATGAGACCGAAATGCTCGGAGAAATGATCTCTACGCTCTGCGCGTTGAATAAGCCGTTGAGTTGGTTTACCGATGGGCAGGATATTTCGATGCACTTCGATCTTGCGAGACCTTCCAAGTTGGTGGAATCACTTTGGGCACAAGATAGACCGATAACCCGTTAGGGTTATTCATGTTACAACATTTGTATATGCACGGTCGATTTGACCTTGATGTGTAGATATCATGCAAATGGAATCCATTTACAAGGGTATTCTCGGACTATTGTGCTTTCTGAATACGGAACAGTGTACGAGTATCAACTCATGTTTTTGTGTTTCCTTGAATAGAACCAACTTGAATATGACTTTCAATAGGGTGTCACAATTGTGACAATTTACAAAATTCATGGTAAACAACCCTCAAACCTCATTGTCTAACCACACCGATGCGCGGTATAGTCACCGCATCGATGCCAAGGATCGGCATGATAATGAAAGTGGTGCGTACGTTCGTACCAGTTTGGTGACAGGGTCAAGGAGTAGACCAATGCCAAGTGCAATAGTACAGAAATTAACGAAATCAGACCTTGAAGGAAATATTCCAAGAGGGCTTGATATCACCGTCGAAACCCCAAGTGGAGAGATGATTCTTCTTGATGTATGGATTTCATACAAAAATGAGAAGACTCTTGAAATCCGCAACGTGTTAATGGAACACTATCTTCAGTTAGTAAGATATACCGCTGAACGTGTTCATCAAAAGCTGCCATCAGAAGTCGATGTAGATGATTTATATTCTGCAGGACTGTTTGGTCTTATGCAAGCAATCGATGCATACGATTTAACTCGTGGTTTTAAGTTTGAAACATATTGCACACAAAGAATTCGTGGGGCAATTTATGATGAGCTCCGAGCTATGGACTGGGTTCCTAGACTTGTTCGTTCGCGAAGTACAAAAGTTGACCGTGCTCGTAAATCAATAGAAATGGAAACTGGCGAAAAAGCAACGGATGATCAAATTATTGGTCAACTCGAAGTTGACACTGATGAGTATGAAAAAATTGAACGAGATTCACGTCCAGTCTTGATGACCTCCCTGAACCGAAAGGCATATGACTCAGATTCATCAAAAGAAGTTCAGGAAATTGATGTTGTTAAGGATAAGCGCCAAGAAAACCCAGTTTTGGAGTTGCAACGTCAAGATTTACAGTTCCTTCTTACAAAAGGTCTTACTCGTGCAGAGCGATTAATTGTAGTCTTGTATTACTATGAAGAAATGACAATGAAAGAAATCGGTTTGACTCTTGATTTGTCTGAGTCGCGTGTGAGCCAAATGCATTCATCGATTCTTGCGCGTCTTAAAGCTCAAATGCAACATCGTTCAAAAGAATTTTAATTAAAACTTATTCCCAACTGAAAAAGACCGCGACAATAGTCGCGGTCTTTTTATTTGTGTTATTTGGATTAATCAATTAGCCCAAGCGCCGATGACGGCAAGTAAGTCAACGACATCGACCATGGAATCACCATTGATATCTTCGTTGCATACTTTGCATGGTCCCCAAGCGCCAACGACCGCAAGTAAGTCAACGACATCGACATTGCCATCACCATTTACATCTTCTGGGATTGTCTCATCCATTGGCGTGAGCAAGTAAGGTCGCTTTGTACCATCTGGATACGTTGCAACTGCAGAAATCATGCCAGCGCTGTTGATACCTTTTGCATTCGTGATAGTTATATCAATATCAGGCACGATGTAATTATTGAGGTCGAACATTTCGCCATCCATCCAGACAAAACCGTGGAATTCTCCGTTTGGAAGTTCTGATTCTCCAACGATAAATCCCTCGTCACTAATTGCGTACGCGCGGCTTTCATTGCCGCCAAATGTGCCAAGGTCAATCATGCCAGATTCAAGTGTGTATGAAAACGCATGCCAATATG
>JACKQG010000930.1_pt1 | contig 41221 bp, 41 predicted proteins | sample 8237621 | NCBI WGS metagenome assembly JACKQG01 (sample SAMN15677084, study PRJNA649215) | marine metagenome | biome: marine; feature: Black Sea; material: saline water; isolation source: suspended particulate matter (SPM) from the Black Sea western gyre | collected 2013-06-09/2013-06-10 | depth... | reverse complement strand
GCTATGTAAGCGCCGATGAAAGCACAGGCAGCCTGTTTGTGATTGATACGGTCAAGAGCCTGATGCGCATCAGCATGATAATCAAACAGTTTGACGTAGTCGAAGTTGAGGAAATTTTAACACAGATATTTGAAATTCAACACGGCGACCCAACGGCGATGGTTGAGCTGCTGCAGACATTATTAGGCGACGGCAGCAGTTTGAGCAGCCCCGGAGGTTTCGGCCGGGGACGCGGGCCAAGACCGGGTCCAGATTCTTCAAGAGGTAGAAGCTCAGGAGGGACGGCACAGACGGTTACTGTAGGAACGAGCCGGAGGCCGGCCTTGCTTATCCCACAGCCTACTTACAACTGGATTATCGTAAAAGCTACGGCTGAAGATTTAAAGAAGATTGGCGAGTGGATTGAAAAACTCGACAGGGAAGTACCTACGCTATATGTTGATCAACCACTTTCAAATATTGAAAATAAAAATCAAGTAGTTCAAAAGTTCTTTAAGTTAGTAAACTACAGTCCTTCGCAGATGAGTCAGATTGTCGGGCCTCTGCTTAACACGACCGGTTATGTAAGCGCTGATGAAACCACGGGCAATCTTGTAGTAATTGATACGGTCGAGAAGCTGATGCAAATCGAGATGATTATCGGAGAGTTTGACGTACCAGAAGCCGAGCAAACTGTAACAGAAACTTTTGAAATTCGCAACGGTGATCCATCGGAGATTGTTCAATTGCTGAGGATGCTTATAAGCGGCGATGCGGGAACAACGAATTCAAGGAGTCTTGGTCGAAGCAGCGGATACGGCAGTTCCGGTCGGAGCAGTTCAAACCGTGGTTATAGCAGCGGAAATAGAGGCAGTAGCTCCAGGTCCGGCTCAACATCGGTTTTGATCGGGCCAAGCGAACAGCCGATTGTGCTTATCCCGGAGCCGCAACGCAAGTGGATTATTGCAAGGGCATCGGCTGAAGATATGAAGATGATCAGCGAGTGGATAGATAAGCTTGACAAAGAGGAGCCAGTCAAATCAGATCACGAAACAGTTCCAATTACATACGCGGATGTCAGCGAGGTTGCGCAGCGTCTTAATGAAGCGATGCAGCAGATGCCCGGCTCAGAACTGACGGCGAGTGTTCTTATTCAGCCTTTAGTACAGGCAAGACAGATCGTTATCTACGGCAGGGCGGATATGCGTACAATGGTTAAGAAGCTTATTTCAGAAATAGATATTCCAACAGGTCTGTTCAAGACTGAGCATTACAATCTAAAACACGCCGACCCTGATCAAATCAAGGAAAAAATAGAGGAACTTTATTCCGCATCCAGCCCTTACGGCAGCAATGCCAGGGTTTCTGTATATAACTTTGCCAGCTCTCGGGGAAGCAGCTCAATGACGGCCGATACAGTAAAAGTAATAGCATATGCCACACTCAAGCAGGTAACTGTGATTGCTTCGGCTGAGAATATGGAAAAAGTAAGAAAGCAAATAAAAGAATGGGATGTCCCGCTGGATGTGGAACAAGTCAAGCCGCTGATAATTGAGCTGCATAATTCCGATCCGGTTCAGATGGCTGAACTGCTCAGGACGCTTTTCAGCGAAGAAGGTGGTGGAGGAATGAATATTTACGATCTTTTATTTGGCAGAGGTACTGAGGAAAAGGCAAAAATTGTCGGGCCGCTTTATGGCCAATTGACCTTCGAGTCGGTGCCACAGACAAAAAAGATGATCGTAATAAGCAAGATTCCCGAGGCATATCAAGTCATTAAGGAACTGATACTTGACCTTGACAGACAGGAGATGGCGGAAGTGCCCAAAGTCATAGAGCTAAAGTATGCAGACCCGGAAGACCTGAGCGAACGCCTTAACGCAATGTTCGTTGAAGCGGGGCAAACGGCCAGGATCCGAATGACCGAACAAGGACTGAGCGAGTCGTCTTCAATGGATAATTCTACCGACGGCAGTAGCAGCAGCAGTAATACTTCAAACCAAAGCAACACTTCGTCGGAGGCTAATACTTATACACCTCCATGGTCAGGATCCGGGGCCCGCAGCGGAATTAATGAAGAGATGCCAATCAGTAACGTTATCGGCAGGATTCGTTTCGTGCCGGAGCCACATACCAAGTCAATTTTGACCCTCGCCCCACCGGAATTCATGGACGAGATAGAAACAATGATCTCAGAGCTGGACGTGCCCGGCAAACAGGTGATGATGGAGGCCGTAATTGTTGAAATTGAGCACAGCAAAGTAACTTCTCTGGGTGTCGAGTTGTCAACGAATCCCCTTGCATTTGGCGAAATAGGTGAAAATGCAATTCGGGCTTTGAGTAATCTGACAACTATCGGAACTCATGGATCGGCAGCCGGAACAATACCATCCGCTACCGGCACTATTGGAGCCTCAGGCACAGGGTCAGTTCTTGGCATTGGAACAGACATTTACGCCTTGATTGATTTTCTCATCAAGACAACCAATGCAAAGATTCTAAATCAGCAGACTCTCTGGACAAAGGACAATGAAGAAGCAAAATTCTTCAAGGGCAGTGTAGTTGCATTCCTTAGCAGTACAACCTTAATAGGCGGATCAGGGGGCAGCCAGCAAGCCGTTACTTTTGATAAGGTGGGTATGGAGCTTCGTGCCCGTCCAAGTATTACACCTGAGAATAAGGTCGATATGGTCGTCAATGTGGAGATTTCTTCACTTACATCAGAATTAGTGAACAGCCAGCGGGTCAGGAGTAGTATGGACACCCGGACGAATATGATTGTTCAGGACAATCAGACACTTTTGATCGGCGGCATCCTGTTCCAGAAGGACAGCACTGTGGAAAGCAAGGTTCCGCTTTTCGGCGATTTACCTTTGATCGGGGGGCTGTTCCGACACAATTCCATAGAACAGACAAACAGTGAGATGCTTGTGTTTATAACACCCCGTGTGATAGATGAACGAGCAGAGGATATTCCCGAAGCCACAAAAGAGAAAATGGAACAACCAAGGAAAAAACTCGAAGACGTCAAGGAACAATTAAAAGAAACAGTGGAAGAACTTGCCTGGGAAATACCGTAAGTTTTCACGCGGATAAAACATACAACATTTAACACCTCGGCCCTCTGAGCAAACGGACAACTGCTCAGAGGGCCATTGTTTCAGTTCAAGAGTGGATTTTCCACAAGCGTTTCTGAAATCAGGTTGCGTGTACTTTTTACTGGCAAGTTGTTTATTTGTAAGGTAAAAAAGAGCAACCTGAGCATTTAAATTCACGGAGTTCAAGTGAAGGAGATATAGTAATGTGGGTCGTAATTGTTATTGGCGTAGTAGTTCTTTTTGCCGTAATTTTCATTTATAACAGCCTTATTGCAAAGAAAAACCAGGTAAAGAACATATTCGGAACTATCGACGCTTTGCTCAAGAAAAGATACGACCTTTTGCCGAACCTTATTGCGACTGTTAAAGCATATATGCAACATGAAAAGGACCTGCTGAGAGAAATTACCGAGATGAGGGCAAAAGCGGTCTCCGGCCGGATGTCCGATGACGAGCAGGTAGTGCTTGATAATAAGCTGAGTAAAATGCTTGGCGGAATCATGGTGGCAGTGGAAAATTATCCTGATTTGAAGGCCAACGAAAATTTTATGCAGCTCCAAAGGACAATGAACGAGTTAGAAGAACAGATATCGGCGGCCAGACGTGCTTATAACGCCGCAGTTACCACTTATAATAATGCAGTTGAGATGTTTCCAACTAATCTGGCCGCTTCCATGATGGGATACAAAACAAAGAAAGTTTTTGAAATCAGCCCGGAACAGCGTGAAAATGTGGATGCTGATAAAATTTTTGAGAACTGAATAAGTTTCCATTTATTTGATGTTAATTGGATGGATCCGTGACAACATTAGAAGATTTTACGAAATTTTATAACACCACTTTACTGGGGGACCTTAAGGCCCTCGAACAGGAACGAAGGAAAATTGCCTTTAAGCTCACCTGTGTTATCGTCACCGTTCTTTCTATTGTAGGAGTATGCCTGTTAATCTGGAGGATAAGAAATGTAATCATCCCTGCTCTGATTGCTCCGGCTGTACTTTGTGTACTAGCAGGTGTAGTCGTATGTCACTTTATGACAAAAGGATATGTGGCAAGATTCAAGTCACTCGTAATAGGTAAAATAGTTCACTTTATCGATGAAAATCTGGATTATAATGCGGATGAGTGTATTGATAAAACAACCTTTATGTTGTCAAAAATATTCACAACAAAGCCCAACCGATATAAAGGCGATGACCTTGTCTGGGGTAAAACGGGCGCAACGGAAATCAAGTTCTCTGAGATTAAAGCCGAGCATGAAAGCGGGTCTGGTAAGAACCGGCGGCGATACACAATATTTAAGGGGCTGTTTTTCATCGGCGATTTTAATAAGCATTTTACGTGCGAAACAGTGGTCCTTCCCGATACGGCGGAAAAACTTTTCGGCCATTTCGGGCAAAAGCTGCAATCGATGAATATATTCCGCGGTGAGTTGATTAAGCTCGAAGACCCGGAATTTGAAGATCATTTTGTGGTATATGGCGACGACCAAATTCAGGCCAGGTATATCCTGTCAACGAGTTTGATGGAGAGGATAGTTGAGTTCAGGAAAAAGACCGGAAGGAAGATATATCTGTCCTTTGTAGGCTCGAAGGTTTTCGTGGCGGTGTCCTATACAAAAAGTCTCTTCGAGCCAAGATTGTTCAGGACGCTGCTGGACTTCGAACCTGTCCGTGAATATTTTGAAGACCTTCAGCTTGCTATCGGAATTGTTGATGACCTTAACCTTAATACACGTATCTGGAGTAAACAGTAAATGGATGCCTTTAACTTAAGACCGGACGAGTTACCTGATTTAGCAATTGATACACTTGGCCTGCCAAAGATAGAATCACCGTTGACAGAAGGCGGGCGCAATTTTGTCGATGACAGTGAGAAGGTTCTATTGTACACACATTCTGAGGACCTGAAAACATCCAACGACTATGGAACAGAACCTCCGATGTTCGAGAGGGCGGGACCACGGCGGAACATATTTTTTGAGCCGGAAAAGCTAACCTGCGGAATCGTGACTTGCGGGGGATTGTGTCCCGGCCTTAACGATGTTATCAGAACCATCACTCTCAGCCTGCTCTGGCAATATAACGTTAAAGCAGTTTATGGTTTTCGTTACGGATATATGGGTCTAACCTCCAAAGCTCCAAAGGAGCCCCTTTTACTAACGCCTGAATCGGTAGATGAAATTCATCTTAAAGGGGGAGATATCTTATCATCTTCCCGAGGTCCACAGGAGCCCGATGATATGGTCGATACTCTGGAAAAGATGGGGATCGAACTATTATTTGTCATCGGGGGAGACGGCACACTTCGAGGGGCACACGACCTGAATGCCACTATCAAGAAAAGGGGTCTAAAAATTTCGGTTATCGGCATTCCGAAGACAATCGACAATGACATCTGCGGCATAGAGCAATCTTTCGGCTTCTCGACAGCCGTCGAAGCGGCACGGCCGGCTATTCTCTGTGCACATGCGGAAGCCAAAGGCGCCTGGAACGGTATCGGATTAGTGAAACTGATGGGCAGAGATTCAGGCTTTATATCAGCTTACGCCACATTGGCGAACAGCGAGGTAAACTTCTGCTTTATTCCTGAAGCGCCGTTTGTTCTGGAAGGGGAGAACGGATTTTTGCAGACACTGGAAAAACGGTTAGATAAAAAACATCACGCGGTGATAGTCGTAGCTGAAGGGGTAGGGCGGCAGATAGCCGCAATAAACGGCGTTCAGAAAAAGGATGCCTCCGGTAACGTCATACGCGAGGATATAGGGCTTATTTTGAAAGAAAGAATAATACAGTATTTTGCAGAAAAGAATAAGCCGGTCAGCTTGAAATATATCGACCCCAGTTATATGATTCGCAGCTTACCTACTGATTCTAATGACGCAGCTTTTTGCGTATTACTCGGACAAAATGCAGTTCATGCGGGTATGTCTGGCCGAACGAATATGGTGGTCGGGTACTGGAATCAATACTTTGTTCATATCCCCATAGCACTTACAATCCTGAAGAAAAAGAAGGTTGATCCTGATGGTCATCTGTGGCAGACGGTCTTGGAAACGACCGGGCAGGGGCGGTGGTAAGGCAAAGGCCGTCACTTTTTTTTAGTCCTGGCAATTAATGACCAGCATTCTCCGTAGGTCGTTGTCTGTCTGTGAATATCCCTAATGTTGCATAAAGAATACTACAGTGTTGACTAATCCGAATATAAACAAAATTGTTGATGCCACGAAACCGATTTCAAGAAGGCGGTGATGCCTTTCGATAAAAGTGGCTTGGTCAGCATAGAAAGATAATCCTGCCATCAAGGCTAAAGCAACAACGCTGGATATCACAAATGGAATAGCCAAACGTAAAAATACAGGTGCGTATTTAGAAACTTTAAATATGTGAATTGCAAGTAAAAACAGAATGAAATAGGCAATAAAAGTGGATAGATGTTTGAGATACTGGAAGTACCGTTTGGATATTTCTTCTCTATTGATATTTTCCATAGTTCTAATCGTTTACTTGGGGATAACGTATGTGGTCAGTTGCGACACGCATCAGCGTCGACTGGACCACGATGTTCAGATTCACACTCAGATACCTTCTTAATTGGGAAAAATAGCAAAACAGAATAAACAAAATATGCTATGAGTGCGATTGCTGATCCTGCAATTAGTATCATGATACAATAATTATTAATGTTTTTATTCCATTCGGCATTAACAAAAAGAGCATTCCACTTTAAAGTTGATGATAAGAATAATGACATCACTATAGAGGCATTAGCACTTAATATACAAAATTGAGAGTATCTATACGCTAAGGAATAGATCACTCTTATTCGGCAAATAGCTGCTGCAAACATAAAAACTACAGTAAATGACAAAATACCAAACCACAACCAACCATAGAAGCCATATTCGATCATTGCCATTGCAAGAGGATATGCATTAGGTGCACGAGGAACCTGCTTCAGCACCCAGAAAATGAAGCTTAGTGACAAAGCTTCTCCTACGACAAGACTAAGTAATTCTTTGCGGATTACTGATATCATTTTCCAGCCCCTAAAAGAGGTGATAATTCGAATAATTCAGGAATTTTTTGATGGCATGTCAACGGCTCCAAGTGCTCTGGTTGGATACCACAGCAACAGTTCTGAATAATGTAAACTTATTCATCCCAACTATATATCCATGATCAATAAAATTATAACACAGGTGTACTTATTTCCAAAATTCGTTAATTGGTATTGGCTTGTTGATTATATTGTCACGAAAGAAAAATTGAAACCATTCATAGAACCAAACTCTTTTTCCAATATTATTATACCAAGACATGGCTTTGCGAAGCCTTTTATCTTTATGAAAAAGCCAACGAAAGATGGCTTTTGGTCGAGTTTGTAATATCAGCTCTATCAATTTTACATAGAGCATGACTTTCCATGGTCTAAGATTTATCATTTCCATAATCTGATGTTTATAGTCCCATTTTGTCTGGTCAAGTTGAATAATATTTTTGTCCCTGATCTCTTCAAAATAGGGAGTCCATTTATGTGGTGTGACATACACCAATTGAATTTGATCCGGGTCGTATTCAATCAGATGCTTTAAACTATGATAAAAAGTGCTTGTCGTTTCTTCACCAAAACCAACGACATAAGTAGCCATTGAAAGAATATTATGTTTTCTCAATAGCTGAATAGCTTCTTTATCTTTTTTTATGGAACTGGTTTTTTTGATTTTATCTAAAACAGCTTCGTTATAATTCTCTATACCTAATAAAAATCTTTCAAAACCTGCCTGTTTGTATAAATGGAGATACTGAGCATCCCTGACAACATTGTCAGCTCGTATTGAACCTACTAAGATTATGGGAAGTTTTTTGGCAATTAATGCTTTTAGAAATTCTATCCAAACCTTTTGATTTGTAGAAGGATTTTCATCGGCAAAATTTATGACTTCAATCCCATACCGATGATGAAGCATTTCAATTTCGTCCGCTAATAATTGGGGCGTTCTATGACGCCATGTTCTCCAAAATTTACTCTGTCCGCAATAACTATAGGGATAAGGACAACCTCTTGAAAATTGAATAACAACAGCCTTCTTTTTTCCCCAATATGTATACCGGTAATCTCCCATTAATTCCCATCCGATTCTATAAGCGTCTAAATTGGTTATGATTTCCGCCGGCGCTGTTTTCATAATAACATTTTGCAATCTAAAAGCGATTCCTTTGACTTTTTCCATATCTAATTTATGTTCTAACGCATACAGCAAATCTAAAATGATTTGTTCTCCTTCGCCGCAGACCACAAAATCAATTTGTGGATTGCTTTCTAATATTTCTTTCCAATGAAAAGTCGGGAAAACCCCTCCGACAATAATTGTCATCTCAGGCTTTCCCGACTTAATTAACTTCGCAATCTCATTGATGATTGGTTGCGCAGAAGTTGATCCTGAATGTCCCATCAGAACTGCATCAGGATTAAAGTCCAGGGTTTCATGTACGATTTCATCAAGTGGCATATTCCCATAATCTGCGTCTAATAATTTCACATTGTAACCATTGTCGATTAATGGTCCACCAATTGAGAGTAATCCCAAAGGAGGTAAATGTTCTTTTGCTAAACGACTTCCAATTGACTTATGTGGCGGATTAATCAATAAAATATTCATTTTTCAAAACCTCTAATTGTTGTCTGTCTTTCTATAAATATTGAGTAATGAAAAGTGAAAACCTGACAGGCTTTTTTCAAATTTGTTAAAAATAATTATGAATTCATAAAAAACTCGATTTTCCTGTCCAATAGTAAAATTTTCTTTAAAATATTGTCAGCTTTGGCTGACTTAACCGTCTTTATCGTGGATACTATGACCAAACAAGAGTTCCCGATTGGAAAGATGCAATAATAAAAAACTGTTTTTTTCAAAAGGCAATTTAGACAGGCATGCCTATGCTGAATTGGTGAGGGATCATTCTGCACGTATATTCGCAATATGTTTTAGTATGCTTTGCAACAGAGAAGATGCTGAGGATATCACACAGCAAGCCTTTCTCAAAGGATTTAGTGACACAAAACAGCTTCGTGATATAAGTAAATTTGGTGCATGGATAACGCAAATCGCAAAACATATGTGCATGGATCTTTTGCGAAGACGAAAACTAAATAAAATAGCACTCAAACGAGTTGCTGTTGACGAGGTGAAAAATGAGGCGGCTAATGACGACAATAAATATTCCAGACTTCAATCTGCACTTATGCAGTTAAAAGAAGAATACAGACTTCCGTTAATGCTTTATTATTTCGATGGAAAAAGCACTAAAAATATTGCAGAGTCATTAGAAATAACTGTCGATTTAGCACATACTCATTTAAGCAGAGCCCGAAAAAAAATGCGACAATTATTAAGCACCGAAGGAGGTGCACAATGAAATTAACTTGTGAAAATATCCGAGAGAAACTTGCAGAGTTTATTAATGATCGCATTGATCCCAAAGAAGACAATGCATTGACAGAACACCTAAACCAATGCCCTGATTGCAATAAATATTATCATGAATTAAAAGCCGATGATCAGGAATTAAGTGACTTTGCAGATTCTTTACAGCCGATTCTTGATAGAATTGAAACGAATATTAATAAGGAATTAGAGACCGGCAAAATAAGAACTATTCCAATTCAGAGAAATATATTTCTAAGAATAGCTGTTGCTGCAATGATATTAATTGGAGCATTTGTCACCTTAAATCAGTTTGGCATAATATTATATGGTACTAGTGCTGCCTGGGCGAAAGTATCACAAATCGTCATTGAAACCCAAACAATAACTTTCAATGTTGTTATAGGAATAGGGCCTTCTGTTTTTTGTACCGCAAGTGAAAAGAAATTAAAACAAAAACTCTCAAGTGGCATTGAAGCTATATTCGATTATGACAAGAGTAAAATTTTGGTACTTAATCCGAATGATAAAACTGCTATGAATATCGAATTAAGTGGACTGCCTATTATGCCGTCTAACTTGTTTCTAAATTTCAAATCGACTATTGAGTTACTTAAAGAATGTCCTGATACGATTGTCAAACGACTTGGAAAAAGGGACATTAACAATAAAGAAACGGCAGGAATTCATGTCTATTTGGATGAGAGCATAGATATAAAAATATGGTATGATGCAAAAGATAATATTCCGGTTTTGGTTATAGCTGAAACAATGATTGGACAAACAAACATCGTCTTCAGTGATTTCAATTTCGATGTTATTGTAGATGAGTCTGAATTTAATCTGGATATTCCGGAAAACTATACAGAAATAGAATCAGTAAAAATGGACCTGAAAAACTTGACAGAACAGGACCTGATCGAGGGACTTAGGGCATGGGCAAGTTTGATGGAAAATAGATTTCCTGAAAAACTTGATCTGGCAATTATAAGAGAATACTCCAAAGTTATTGAGCAAACGTTGAACGAAAAGGGAATGTCAGATATAGAGAAAAGCCTGATAGTAATGAAAATAATGCGAGCACTTATGTTTATAGATCAATTGACAGTTCAATGGTATTCTTTTGGTGACAATGTAAAATTAGGTGATTCAAACACCCCAATCTTTTGGTACCAGCCCTGGATGTCCAAAACATATCGAGTACTCTATGGGGATTTGCATTTTGCAGATGTCTATCCTGAAAATCTTCCAAAAAGACCTTAGGGATATGTAAGGATAATTGCCAAAAAATATCTCCACAAATATAATAAAAACCCTCATTATTTTTGTCAGTAATGTAAACCCTTATTCGTCATCCTTTATAGAAGAGCAAACATAATCATTAACTTGGAAGGTAGTAAATTGATATTTCTTGTTGTGTCTTTATTTTGCAGTTAGAATCTCACTTTAATATTTCAGGAGATATTAAGGATGTATAATATATTTGAAAAACCGTGGACACTATTAATTGTCGCTGTTGTTGTATTGCTTTTTATTTATATTATTCGTGCATTTAAACCTGAAAAAAGACAGTGGTGGCCTTTATTTATACCTATTATGATTGCGATCTCAGCATTTGCGACAGACATATTTGTTGAGACCGACCTGGAAAATATTAATAGTATAATTAAAAGCTGTATTCAAGCCTCAAGAAATGAAGATGCTGATACGATTGATACTTTTATAGCATCAGATTATCATGATTCGCAACACCTGAGCAAACAAGCAATAATGATTTTTTGCAGAGCTATATTCTCAGAACCAGCAGTAGAAAGATTTGTAAAACTAAATCAATCCATAGACCTATCATCACCAAATGCAACAGTTCTTATTAAAGGCTTCCTGTTTTTTGAAAAAGAAAGCCGCTTTTACAAAGAATTAAAACCAGCAATGGCAGTTAAACTTGAATTAGGTCTTAAAAAATACTCCAATAAAAAATGGATAATAAACCGTGTGGAACTTTTAGAAATAGATAACCAGAGTTTTGATTGGAACACTTTAAAATCCGAGTCGGGCCAGATTTAGATCACATAAAGCAACTATAAGTAGAGAGCTTACCCCCTGTGAGGTTTGATAAGGTGCTATGAAGTAACATCTGATTTGAGCCAATTAGCATTTTTTTACTCATTACATTTCTGTCAAGTCACAAATCTCCTTTCTCCAAGTTCGGCTATGATCCCAGCGATGTGCGATTCAAGAGTTGCTGTGTCCCCCTGGATAATCAGCGCAGTTCAGATGTTATACGGTTTTTTAAGAAATCATATTCGATATACCGCTGGTTCCGGATAAAAGCAGTTTTTAACCCGCTGTAATCGTAGAAAAAAAATTTAATATATTTTTAGAACATTATTGACAAATAGGAGTAAATACTATTTAGTAGCAATTATGAATAATAAAAATAATAAAACCAATACCATAGAGTTAGATGAAAAGACCAGGCAATTTACGTCTCAATGCAGAGAGGCCGGGCTGAAAGTTACGCCGCAGAGGATAGCTATATACAGAGAGCTTCTGAAGACAGACGAACATCCTTCGGCGGAAATGCTGTATGAGAAAGTAAAAAAGATATTCCCAAGTATATCGCTGGATACGGTCAACAGGACACTATTGACGCTCAATGAGATTGGCGCGGCTTTTACGGTAGTTGGTTCGGGGGATGCCAGGCGGTTTGACGGAGGATTACACGAACATCAGCACTTTAGGTGCGTAAAATGCAAAAGAATTATTGATTTTCACCATAAGCCGTTTGATAATATAAAATTACCCGCGGAAATCAGTGAAAAATTTACGGTGCTGAGAAAAACCGTATATCTCGAAGGCTTATGCAATTTGTGCGGGTAAAATGATTAAGTCAGTTAAATATTTTTAAAAAGAAAGAGAGGTAATAAATGGAATTGAAAGGAAGTAAGACGGAAAAGAATCTATTAGCGGCGTTCGCAGGTGAATCACAGGCCAGGAACAGATACACGTATTTTGCCAGTCAAGCTAAAAAAGAGGGTTATGTGCAGATATCAGCTATTTTCGAAGAGACCGCCAACCAGGAGAAGGAACATGCCAAGCGTGAGTTCAAGTTTCTCGAGGGCGGTGAGGTTGAGATAACGGCAGGATTTCCAGCCGGTAAGATAGGCACGACAGTGGAAAATCTCAAAGAAGCAGCGGCCGGCGAGGATTATGAAACAACCACGATGTATCCTGATTTTGCGAAGGTCGCAGATGAAGAAGGATTTAAGGAGATTGCAGGGGTTTTCAGAAGCATTGCCGTCGCCGAGGCCCGTCACAGAGACAGGTATTTAGCTCTTGCGAAAAACATCCAGGATGGAAAGGTATTCAAAAGCGACAAGCCAGTCAGATGGATTTGTAGAAACTGCGGTTATGTACACGAAGGTGCGGAAGCTCCTACAACATGCCCGGCCTGTGCGCATCCGCAGGCTTATTTTGAGCTTGAAGCTACAAATTATTAATAGTAAATAGATAGATGAAAGGCCAGGACAATGAAAAGTAGAAAAAGCAAGAAAATCGTGTTGGGTACTTTATTTGTATCGGCTGTTGTGTTCGGCTCATTGGCGTATTCGCATTGCCAAATACCCTGCGGAATATACGACGATGAGGCCCGGTTTAATATGATTTCCGAGCACATCACAACAATCGAGAAATCAATGAAGCTGATTGAGAGCCTTTCAGCCCAGGGAAAACAGGATATGAACCAGATTGTTCGCTGGGTAAACAACAAAGAGGCACACGCCGACGAATTGAGCCATATCATAACACATTATTTTATGGCACAACGTATAAAAACAGCATCAGAAGGTAATGTCCAGGAATACAAGAATTATGTCAAGAAACTGACGCTGCTGCATGAGCTGCTTGTTACCACTATGAAGGCAAAGCAGACCACCGATACAGCTAATGTGGAAAAACTAAGAACTTTATTGAACCAGTTCCATGAGGCATATTCAGGCAAGGTCGCCTTAGGCGAACATAAACATTGAAGGGAAACAGGTGAGACTATGGCAGAAAGAAAAGATGTAATAAAATTCAAGGGTAATCCTCTGACGCTGGTGGGTAATGAGCTTAAGGTCGGTGATACAGCTCCGGATGCAGAGGTTTTAGCCAATGATTTGTCGCCGGTGAAACTCTCAGGCTTCGGGGGAAAGGTTTGCGTAATCTGTACAGTTCCGTCTCTGGATACCCCCGTATGCGATATCCAGACGAGGAAGTTCAATGAGCAGGCCGCATCGCTGGGTAATGATGTCGTCGTATTGACTATCAGCATGGACCTTCCGTTTGCCCAGAAACGGTGGTGCGGGGCAGCAAATGTGGAAAATGTTCAGACGCTGTCAGACCATTCAAAAGCAGAATTCGGCACTGAATTCGGCGTTTTGATAAAAGAATTGCGACTTTTGGCTCGAACAGTATTTGTTGTGGACAAAGAGGGTATTATTCGTTACATAGAAATAGTTGACGAAGTAACGAATGAACCTAATTACGAAGCGGCATTATCTGCAGTAAAAGAAACAGGACAATGAGACAATTAAAACCAAATGTTTACGCCGTTGGCGCAATTGACTGGGACGCAAGATTATTCGACAGGCTTATTCCTCTGCCGGACGGAACCAGTTATAATTCTTATGTGGTTCGGGGCAATGAGAAAGTGGCGCTGCTGGATACGGTTGATCCCGCCATGACCGAAGTATTATTGAACAACCTTGTCAGGCTTGGGATTAACAAAATCGACTATGTTGTTGCGCACCATGCAGAGCAGGACCATTCGGGATCCCTGCCGGATGTATTGTTAATATATCCGGATGCAAAGGTGGTCACGAATCCCAAGTGTAAGGGTATGCTGATTGACCTGCTCGACATAGAAGAAGATAAATTTATCACTGTCGAAGACGGCCAGAGGCTCTCATTAGGTGACAAAACTTTACAGTTTATCTATACTCCGTGGGTACACTGGCCGGAAACTATGGGCACGTATCTTAAAGAGGACAAGATACTTTTTTCGTGCGATTTCTTCGGTGCTCATTTAGCCTCAAGCAGCTTGTTCATTGATGATGAGGCCTTAGTATATGAATCGGCAAAGCGTTATTTCGCCGAGATTATGATGCCATTCAGAAGACAGATAAATAACAACTTGGCAAAGCTTGAAGACCTGGATATAGAGATTATTGCGCCAAGCCACGGACCGGTACACGGCAAACCCAAGTTCATTATCGATGCTTATAAAGACTGGACTTCCGAGACTGTTAAAAATGAGGTGATAGTGGCTTATGTTTCGATGCACGGCAGCACGGCCAAAATGGTCTCATATTTCGTAGAGGCCTTAATCGACAGAGGTATTACCGTAAGGCAGTTTGAGCTTTCAACGGTCGATATAGGCAAACTTGCGATGGCATTGGTGGATGCGGCAACAGTGGTTATGGGCTCACCTACGGTTTTGATAGGAGCGCATCCATCGGCCGCTTATGCGGCTTTTCTGGCCAATGCCCTGAGACCCAAGACGAAATTTGCATCCATCATCGGCTCATACGGCTGGGGCGGAAAAATGGTCGAGCAATTAGCGGGTATGCTGTCAAATTTAAAGGCTGAGATTATCGAACCGGTATTGGCAAAGGGCGAGCCCAAAGAAGACGATTTTGCCGCCCTCGATAAGCTCGCCGATGAAATCCTTGCCAGACACAAAGAGATTGGAATTACAAATTAGAATCTTGAAATTACAAAGGGGAATAATTATGGCTAAAAAACTTCAAATTTACAAATGTTCTGTGTGCGGCAACATCGTTGAAGTCCTTCACGGTGGTGCCGGTGAATTGGTATGCTGCGGAAAGCCGATGGAGCTGTTGGACGAAAAAACCGCCGATGCAACAACAGAAAAACACGTACCCGTAATCGAAAAAATCGATGGCGGCTATAAAGTCAAGGTAGGTTCTGTGCCGCATCCGATGGAAGAGAAACATTATATTGAGTGGATAGAGCTGCTTGCAGACGGCAAGGCATACCGACAGTTCCTCGAACCCGGCGGTGAGCCCGAAGCAGTGTTTAACGTCGAGGCCGATTCCGTCAGTGCAAGAGAGTATTGCAATATTCACGGTCTGTGGAAAGGGTAAAAAATGATAAGCAAAAAGATGGAAGAGGCCCTGAATGAGCAGGTTAACGCAGAGCTGTATTCGGCATATCTGTACCTGTCAATGGAGTCATATTTTAAGTCTCAGAACTTAAATGGTTTTGCCAACTGGATGAGAGTACAGACACAGGAAGAAGTAGCTCATGCGACAAAGATTTATGACTTCATAAATGAACGGGGCGGCAGAGTAACGCTGAAAGCTATAGAAGGGCCTCAGACAGAATGGGACTCAGCATTAGCGGTTTTCAAGGCGGCTTATGAACACGAACAAAAAGTAACCGGCCTGATTAACAATCTTGTGGATTTGGCTATTAAAGAAAAAGACCATGCGACAAACAGCTTTTTGCAGTGGTTTGTCAATGAGCAGGTCGAAGAAGAGGCCTCAGCCGATGAAATAGTGCAGCAACTAAAAATGATGGAAAACGCACCGGGTGGAATGTTTATGTTGGACCGTGAGTTAGGACAACGGGTCTTTACGCCTCCTGCAACAGAAGGAGCGTAATGATGAGCATTTCTTTCAATGCCATTGAAGTCTTTGAAATAGCAGAACGGATGGAAAGAAACTCCGTCAACTTCTATCGTAAAGCAGCAGAAGCTCTTATCGATGAAAACCTGTGTGCAATACTGCTGAGTCTTTCCGAGTTCGAAAAGGACCACGAAAAAAGTTACGCCAATATGAGACAACAGATCTCGGCCAAAGAATGGGACATGATAACATTCGACCCGGAAAATGAAATGGCTTTGTACCTTCAGAAGATCGCCGACAGTCATGTTTTCGATCCTAAAAAAGACCCCGCCGAGCAATTGAAAGATAAAGGAACCATAGAGGACATTCTAAACTATGCTATCGAATCTGAAAAAGACAGCATCATTTTCTATCTGGGCCTCAAGAATTATGTTCCTGCGACAGCCGGCAAGAATAAAGTCGATGAAATCATCAATGAAGAGATGGGCCATATTACCGAATTAAATCTCAGGTTATCAGCATTGAAGTATATAGAAAGAATTTCGATTTGAGTAATTGGTCTATAAATTTCTTAATCGAGAAAGGAGATTGAAAAAATGAGTACTCCCAAAAATCTAACCACAGCTTTCGGAATACCGGTTGGCGACGACCAGAATTCCATGACTGCCGGTAGCCGTGGGCCGGTGCTTATGCAGGACGTTCATCTTCTGGAAAAATTGGCTCATTTTGACCGTGAGCGCATCCCCGAGCGGGTGGTACATGCCAAGGGTGCCGGCGCAGGCGGATATTTCGAAGTTACCTCAGACGTAACTGAATTTACCAAAGCAAAATTCCTTTCCGCGGTGGGTAAGCGAACCGAGGTTTTTGTCCGGTTTTCCACAGTCGGAGGTGAAAAGGGATCATCTGATGCCGTACGGGATCCGCGAGGATTCGCTGTTAAGTTCTACACTGAGGACGGCAACTACGACATGGTAGGTAATAATACGCCCGTTTTCTTTATCCGTGACCCCCTGAAGTTTCCTGATTTCATCCATACCCAGAAACGACACCCGGCCACCAACTGCCCAGACCCTGACATGTTCTGGGATTTTCTTTCACTGACTCCGGAGTCCATCCACCAGGTTACTATTTTATTCTCCGACCGTGGAATACCTGCCACATATCGACATATGAATGGTTACAGCAGCCATACTTTTAAGTGGTACAATGAAAACGGCAAGTACTTCTGGGTACAGTACCATTTTAAAACTGATCAGGGCATAAAGAACCTTACGAGAGAAGAAGCTGCCCGTTTATCAGGCAATGATTCAGACCACGCCACACGGGATTTATATAATGCTATTGAGCGGGGCGAAAATCCGAGTTGGACACTGAAGGTGCAGATTATGACTCCGGAACAGGCAAAAGATTACAGATTCGACATCTTCGATATAACCAAGGTCTGGCCGCACAACGATTTTCCTCTAATCGAGGTCGGCCGTATGGTGCTGGACCGCAACCCCAACAACTACTTCAGTGAGGTTGAACAGGCGGCTTTTTGCCCGGGCAATCTGGTTCCCGGTATTGCCGCCTCGCCGGATAAGATGTTGCAAGCACGTATGTTCTCTTACCATGATACCCACATCCACCGTTTGGGATCTAACTATCACCTTTTACCAGTAAACTCTCCTAAAGCCGCCTCTGATAATAGTTATCAGCGGGACGGTAGTATGCGTGTTGATGATAACGGCGGTTCGGGCCCGAATTATTGGCCCAACAGCTTTGGAGGTCCCGCGCCGGATCCGAGTTGCCTTGAGCCACCCTTTGAAGTAACCGGCCAGGCGGCTCGCCACGATTACTCGCATCCCAACGATGATTTTCTACAAGCCGGCAACCTCTACCATGACGTGATGACCGACCAGGACCGCGAACACCTTATCGGCAACATTGTAAGCCATTTGAGTGGAGCTCAAAAATGTATTCAATTGCGCCAGGCAGCGCTGTTCTACAAGGCCGATCCTGACTATGGCCGAAGGGTAGCGGAAGGATTGGATTTGGACTTTCAAAAAGTTCAGAATCTGGCTAAAATGTCCCAGCAGGAAAGGATTAAAGCCACAGCCAAGTGAGATTATGGCCCGGCTAAGGAAATACGGGAAATATTGCTTTACTTACCAAATGAAAGGAAAAGAATAATGCCTATGCCTTTTAATGCAGATGAAGTTTTTGAGATGGCCGAACAGATAGAAAGAAACGGAGCCAGGTTTTACCGTGCTGCGGCAGACAAGTTTCCTGAGGTCAATCAATTGCTGTTAGAACTTGCAGCAATGGAAGATAAGCACGAGAAGACTTTTGCAGCTATGCGGGCAGAACTTTCCGGAACAGAAGCAGAGCCACTTGTTTTCGATCCCGACGGCCAGGCACAGTTGTATTTACAGGCAATGGCTGACGAACATATTTTTAACATCAAATCCGATCCGGTCAACCAATTAGGCAATCTGGAAACACCTGATGAGGTTCTGAAAACGGCCATGGGCCTTGAAAGAGACTCTATAGCTTTTTATGCCGGCCTGAAAGAATCTGTCTCACGCAGGGCCGGTAAAGACAAGATTGATGCAATAATTAAAGAAGAAATAAACCATATCGCTATTTTGAGCCAAAAAATGGAGGCTTTTAAATAATCGGATACACTGCCACAGGGATAGTCAAAAGGAGACCAATGAGTGTTGCACTTAATGCTTTTGAAGTATTCGAAATTGCCGGACAAATTGAGCGCAACGGTGCAAAGTTTTATCGCAAAGCGGCAGAACTACTTAATGAGCCTGATATACAAAACATGTTTCTTGAATTAGCGGACTGGGAGACCAGACACGAGCAGATTTTTAACGATATGGGAAAACAACTTTCAAAACCAAACAAAAATTCGAAAGTTTTTGGACTTGAAAAAAAGCTGCTTGATCCGAAATTAATGGCCTGCCTTGCCATATTCGGTACAGGAGGGGAGCCCGTTCACAGATTAAGAAGCGTGGAAAATACAGCAGAAGTTCTCAAAAGGGCCATTGAAAAGGAAAAAGATTCTATGACATTCTATGAAGGTCTGAAAGATTTCGTTTCCACCAGTGATGACAAAAACAAAGTCGATGATATTATCGAAGAAGAAATACGTCATATTAAAATTTTAAGCCAGGCGTTAAAACAGCGAGAATAGCCAAATTGGCTTCGGAGGCTGTAATGTCAATACCGTATTTCAGATTACCCTTAAGCCAGAAAAAGCAGCTACCTATAGAGAAAAGAAATCAAAGATAATGTCAACTCAAGGAGACAAAAGCATGAAAAAGTATAAATGTATTATGTGTGGATATATTTACGACCCGGCCATCGGCGATCCTGACAGTGATATTGAAGCCGGTACCGCTTTTGAAGACCTGCCAGATGACTGGGTATGTCCTGATTGCGGGGTTGGCAAAGAAGAATTTGAACCGGTGGATGACTGAGCACTGTCGCCGTTTGACCATACTCTGTATCCAATGCCAAACAATATAGGGAATATATGCTGTGCCCGAAATTAAGCCGACAATAGATAAGAGGGAGATTCTCTGTGCTGAAACTGCGCCGGGCCCTATTGCATTCGTAGTTTTTGGTGCATCAGGTGATTTAGTCGGCAGGAAACTGTTTGTCAGCCTCTTCCAGCTCTTTGCGCGGAACTTACTCAATGAAAGATTTTATCTGTTAGGCTGTGGCCGAAAAAAATTCTCAGATGAAGAATTCCGCAAAAAGGCAGAGCAATCAATACGAGACAAATCCGACCCGACATCCGGCAAAGATTTAGATGCATTTATGAGCAAGCTTTATTATGTTGACGGTGATTATAATGATGCTAATTTCTATGAGCACATTAAAGCCAGACTTGCAGAGTTAGATAAAATACATAAGGTTTACGAAGGCCTGGTACACTATCTATCGGTACCTCCTTTTTTATACCCTACCATAGTGGAAAATCTTGCCCCGGCAGGACTGGCCTGCACGAAAAAGCTCAAGTCGAAGCAACATATTAAGCTGGTCATTGAAAAGCCATTCGGCAAAGACCTGCAGAGTGCTGTTGAATTGAATAACAAAATCCACCGATGCTTTAACGAATCTCAAATCTATCGCATAGACCATTACCTTGGTAAGGAGACCGTTCAAAATATTTTGATGTTCCGCTTTGCGAATACCATTTTTGAACCTGTCTGGAATCGCAATTACATCGACCATGTGCAGATTACAATAGCGGAATCCAGTGGTGTTGATCATCGAGCAAGTTACTATGATAAAAGCGGCGCTCTTCGAGATATGTTCCAGAATCATATGCTTCAAATGCTCGCCCTGGTGGCAATGGAGTCACCGATATCTTTCGAGGGAGACCATATCCGTGATGAGAAGGTCAAGCTGCTCCGGTCGGTTCGGGCGTTCGATGCAAATAGACTGGATGAACTTTGTGTACGAGGGCAATATGTTTCCGGTTCAATAAAAGGGAACAAGGTCAACGGGTACCTTGAAGAACCGGGAGTAAGAGCAGATTCTACAACAGAGACCTTTATTGCGGCTAAAATGTTTGTTGATAACTGGCGATGGCAGGGGGTTCCCTTTTATCTTAGAACCGGTAAGAGAATGGCAGTAAAAGAAACGGAGATTGCAATTACTTTCAAACAAGTGCCATACTCGATGTTTTCATCTGTCGGCCTTGATGAGCTGCCGGCCAATGTCCTTGTGATGCGAATACAGCCGGAGGAAGGAATTTCCCTGAGCTTTCAGGCAAAGCGGCCCGGGGCGAAAACATGTATGAGTACGCTAACGATGAACTTCAGCTACAATGATCTCTTTGAAACCGAACCTCCTGAAGCATATCAGCGGCTATTGCTGGATTGTATGACCGGCGATCAAACGCTTTTCACAAGGCAGGATGGAATAGAAACTGCGTGGCGGTTATTGTCACCGATAATGCAGGCATGGGAAAATGATGGATATGAACTATACAAATATCCGGCTGGGGATGAGAGCTTCCCTGCGGCAGACAATCTCATAGAATCGGATGGACGAAAATGGCGACAGTTGCTTAAAGCATGAGGAGAAAATTAAAAATATGTGTAACCAAAATACGCAAGAGCCAACATCTTATGATATCTCAATCGTTCGGCCTCAGATGCATAGTGATGATTTCAAACTGAGAGGTCAGGAGATGGAGCCTGCCAGACTGGCAGCTATTAAGAAAGGACTTCTGACATTGCATACATTGGAGCTTATGGCACAGACAATCTACCGATTTCAGATTACCAGCGAGAATTGCGATTTAAATCGTCAATTAATAGCCGCAATGTGTAATGAGATGACGCACCATCAGGATTTCCAGGTCAAACTCTACGAATATGGTTTCAAGCCCAGTATAATCAGATGGGCATACTGGTGTGTCGGCTTTACATTCGGCTTTCTCTCACGCCTTTTTGGAAAAAAAGCAACTCTTAAAATGGGTATCTGGGTCGAAACAAAAGCTGTCCATCATTATGCGGAACTTCTCAATACAATAGATTGGGACGAAGATACTCGTAAGGTCATTGAAAAAGACCAGGCCGATGAGGACGGGCATATCAACAAATGGAAAAAGCTTCTAAAAGAACAGTAATAAAAAACGTCCTGGATAAGCTGTACCATAAGTACAACCATCATAATTTAATAAAGCCGGACCCGCTGCAATTTGTATATCAATATGACAAACCCTCTGACAGAGAGATTGTTGCTTTGTTGGCGGCGGACCTCGCCTATGGCCGGGTCGAACAGATTCAAAAAAGCCTGTCAAACCTGTTTGATCGCATGGGAGAAAGCCCTTATGAGTTTGTAAGAGGTTTTGGTAAAACTGAACGGAAAAAACTAAACGGCTTCAAACACCGCTTCACCACAGACCAGGACATTTCGGATTTATTGGTGCTGCTGAAGAAAGTTCTGAGCCAATATACAAGTATCGAGGAATTTTTCGCGCAGGGCTACAATCCAGATGATATAAATATCATTCCGGCATTATCAAAATTCTGCAATTCTCTTCTCAATATATATGCTTCCGAGCATAATGGAAAGACAAGCCGAGGTCTGAATTATTTGTTAGTCAATCCCGCTCAGGGCAGTGCATGTAAGCGGCTTAATCTTTTTCTGAGATGGATGGTTCGTGATGATGATGTTGATACCGGGCAGTGGAAGTCAATTGACAAAGCCAAGCTAATTGTTCCAATCGATGTGCATATGGGCAGGTTGTGCAAGATATTGGGATTTCACAATAAAAAAACAGCATCTTTATCAACGGCAGTACAAATAACAGAGTGCTTTGCTGAAATTGAGCCCGCCGACCCTGCGAAATATGACTTCGCATTGAGCAGAATTGGAATTGTGGAAAACTGTAATGGTAAATATCGCAATACTTGCCGGCAGTGTGAACTATTTCCGTTCTGTCGCCAGCGTTGATATATTATCCGGACAGAGAGCTTTTACGGTGAAAACAGTTTATTTTGACGTTGATGTCCGACATTCGCATGACACTGGATACATCTATTTTCTTGGGCATCGGGCATCGACAATGCTGCTGTGTGAGCAATTCTCGCAGCCGAACTACCCGGCCTGACGAGCAGATTATCATGGCAATGCAGACACCTTTGATTAGATATACGGTCAAAAACTTTTTGACGAATCTTTTCGCCGTCATATTCATCGCCAAAGTAATGTTTATACATATCCTTTGCCCCTTCGTAAGCCTTTGCGGTTATATGGGCAAAATATTTGTCTTTTTCGGGAAGGTGGCAATCGATACACTCAACACGAATACCCTTGATATTGGTGCCATGCGTAGAAAGCTCCCAGGTCAGGTACGCCGTGTTCATTTCGTGGCACTTGCTGCCGCAATATTCGGATTTTGATACCGGCACCATAGCCGCATTGAGGGCAACAAAGCACAAAAGAGCAAAAACAAACCCGACAAGAAATGTCGATATCCTCTTCTTAACAGCTTCGTATATACGCCTAACTATTCCGGATTTTAATGCAAACATGCCCGTAATCTATTGACGAATCATAGCAATGCAAGACTTTTTTATGTTTCTATAATAAAATAAACTACACAACAATAGGCATGTTCTTTTAGAATATCATTTGTTCTTCCATACAATACAGTAATGCAAACAAGAGAGACTTTCTGGAAATATGGAGTATTTATGTGCAGTGATAAAAAAAAGATAAAAGTATTATTTCTTTGCACGGGCAATTCATGTCGAAGCCAAATAGCCGAAGGCTGGGCCAGGCACTTGAAGGGAAATATCATTGATGCGTATTCGGCGGGGATTCGCCCTATAGGAGTCAGCTCAAGGGCAATAAAAGTAATGGCTGAGGCTGGGGTGGACATTTCAGCGCAAAAATCCCAACACCTTGTCGAATTCTCTGAAATAGATTTTGATTATGTAATAACATTATGCGACAATGCCGCAGAGAATTGTCCGGTATTTACCGGTCAAGCCAAGGTCTTCCACAAATCCTTTGAAGACCCGTATTTTGCAACCGGCAGCGAAGAAGATATTATGGAAACCTTTAGAAAGGTACGAAACAACATAAAATATTTTATTGAGGCAATGCCAAATAACTTGAATGATTCAGATAATTGAGGATTCAAAACTGGAAATGAATTCAGAGCAATTAGAAAAATATAGTTCCGCCATAACGCTTTCGGACATGGAAATCTTTGTATTTCCGGAGCTGATGTACAGCCTGGTTTTAGCTAATATTATGAGCCCGATTATCTGGCAGTGGCGGCAGCAGGACTGTTTCAAAAAACTTCAGGGCAAGAGCAGCTACCGCAAATTGATGCGGCTAAGACAATTCATAATGGACGAGATTGATTTCAACCTCGACCTTGAGACATGGGGATTAACGAGCAAGGCTAAAGAGCTTAAGCGTTTTGAGAAATTTATTTCATCCGAAGAAATCGCCAAAAGCAGCGCACTGTTCGGCTATCAGGGCGACAAATATTATTTTGATGTAGATATACGCCGGCACTTCGGCCTGGATAAATATGACACCGATGTCATCCCGTACTGGAAGACGGAAACAGTCGAGGCGATGGACGCCTTTCGTCTTAAAGAAGGTTACCATAGTGCGGCAGGGGAATGCGTATCCCTTGCCGCTCTTTACGCTGCGGCAGCGTTTATCGTATGCCAAATACCGCTGGAAGATATTTATATGATACTTACGCCGCTGCACTCGCAAAATTTTCTCGACATACAGGACGGGATTTTAACCAACAACCGAAGGCTCGTTACGAAAACGATGTGGTTCAACGGAACAGCTATTTCCAACAAGGCCCAGCGGGCACTGCGCAATGAAAACGTTACAATCCTGGCCCATTCTTCCGGCTATGTACACTGTTTGTATAAAGATGCCACGATAGGAAAAAAACTTCATCAGGATTTTAGAAAGAAACTCGATTCTTATTTATCGGCAGAGTTATCGCTTTCTGTCTTTGCAAATTTTTTGCGCTCCAACAGAGACTATCAGAAGTTTTTTCAGGTCTGCCGCGAATGTCATAAACAGCCCCAATTCTTAAAAGCAGAGGTTCTTTTCCATTATGAGCATGGCAGTAATTACAGAGTAGCCGACAAAACCTTCGAAAAATTGTTAGCAGAGATTTCGGATGAAGATTTTGTCAGATATCAACTGCCGGGAAGAATCCGTTGTGATGAGCTTGACGCTTTCATAGAGCAGCAAAAGCCTGACATCAGAAGCCCCGAGGGAAAAGCGGCATTAAGGAAATTTATTGAGCCGATTATCCCTGAGTCGCAACAGTTTTTGGATGAATTAGCCGATTTTATACACATCGAAGCAAAGCTTCCGACTTCAGATAAGAATTACCTGCCCACTGAGCCCATTGAAATATCCATAAAACAAAGCAGAGAACAGATAATTGATTCTCTGCAGCATATGCGACAAAACAATCCCACAGCCGATCTTGCTTTTTATTCATATCGAGATATGGAAAGCTGTAAATGGGAACCGTTTGTCAAAGCAGCGATGGAGCGTAATCCGGTCTCGATCAAAACGGCAGAAGCCATGTCTCTCGAAGAAACATACACGTGGCTCGAACAAATGAAAAATGCTTCTATTTACGACGGCAAGCGATTGGCCCAACCCGATGAAGTGGCGAACTATAAGACCGGCGTTGGTCTCGAAAAGGCCTTTTTGTTAGCTAATATTATCAGTGAAAGGAATCCTGAGCAGGATATTGAAATAATTACCGACAAAAAACAGGTAATATTAAAAGGGCAAAACGAATACCGATTTGAATCGTCCAAAAACTTCGAAAAGCGTATAAGTATCAGCCCAGACGGAAAGACCATAGTACGCAATTAAGACGGTATTTCACCCCTACAAACTTTTATTTTTTCAATAGATTCCGTTTGATTGACGCATAGATTATTTAGGACTTTATTAGTCCCATATTTTCGAATGTCAGTTAATAATGTTTTTTTTTACGGTTTTTGCTCAGTTTTTTTCTCTTTGAAAAAATGCATAAAAACGGCTTAATTAAATGAATAGGGCTGTTTTTGAAGGACCGTAATTCACAATTAAGCAAAATATACACTTTTTTTGAAAAATATTTTTTTGTCTATTGACGAACAAACCGTATAGGACTATAATAGTCCTATACAGAACAAGTATTATTAAGGTTTTAAGATGGATATACTAAGACGTAATACAGATTATGCTCTGCGAGCAATGGTGAACCTGGCAGGGCACTACGGCGAGAACCCCGTATCTACAAGGGATATATCTCAAACTGAGGATATTTCTTACCAGCTTGCCTGCAAACTGATGCAGAAACTTAATAATGCCGGGCTGGTAAAAAGCAGTATGGGGCCCAACGGCGGCTTTGTTTTGAGCAGAACGCCAACACAAATAAATTTGGCGGAAATTATAGATGCCATCCAGGGGCCATTGAGTTTGAGCAGATGTTTATTGGGAGAGAATATCTGCCAACGACAAAGCAGTTGCCCCATAACCGTAAAGCTTACTAAACTTCAAAAGAACATTGGCGATTATCTTCAGAGTATTACGTTAGATGAGCTTTTATACCATCAAGGTGCAACAACAGGTAAGTTAAAGAATAGAAGGAGAATAAAATGACGAGTGGAAAGGAAAGGTCCGGCACTCTTGAGGCATGTATAGGTCAAGGGCAAAGCCTGGCGGATTTGGTCGAATACTCGAATGATTCTATTGTTAGTAAGACAATACTTGATAAGTCGGCAGGTACAATCACGCTTTTTGCCTTTGATAAGGGCCAGAAGTTAAGCGAACACACGGCCCCTTACGACGCCGTTGTACAGGTTCTTGACGGACACGGCCAGTTGACCATAGATGGCCAGGACAAGCAGGTTGCAACCGGAGAGATTATCATCATGCCGGGTAATGTACCGCATTCAGTTACTGCCCGGGAAAAGTTCAAGATGTTACTCACTATGATTCGTGCATAGAAAAGTGCAATTGATTTCAAAGAAAAAGAGGCGGAAATATGTTCAGATGTCCAGGACAAGACCAGAGATTTTGGAAACCGGAAGATATTTTTGAAGTGCATTGCCCCGACTGCGGTAAAACTGTTGAGTTTTTCAAGGATGAACCGAAGTTAAAATGTCGTAAATGCGGACAAATAGTCATTAATCCAAAGATAGACCTTGGCTGCGCCGAATGGTGTCAATATGCCGCACAGTGTATGGGTGTTGACGTCGTAAAGAACCTGAAAGTTATACGGGAAAATCTGATAAGCCAGATGAAAAATATTTTTGGCAATGATCAGAAACGGATTGAGCACGCACTTGCCGTTCTCGATTACGCCGAGCAGATACAGAATGTCGAAGGCGGTGACCCATTGATTGTCAGGGCGACAGCTATTTTACACGATATCGGAATTCACGAGGCCGAACACAAGTATGGCTCTTCGGCAGGCAAGTATCAGGAAATTGAAGGTCCGCCAATTGCCGGGGAGATTCTGGAAAAGCAAGATATCCCGGCCGAGGCCATCGAACATATATGCAAAATTATAGCAAATCATCACAGTGATAAAGAAATCGATACGATTGAGTTCAGAATTATCTGGGATGCAGACCAGATCGTAAATCTCCTGGCGGATACAAGCGAGGTAAGTAACGAGAAACTACAGGGGATTCTCGATAAAAGATTTAAGACCGACGAGGGTCGTCGGATAGCAGCAGAGTTGTTTGTAAAAAACTGAAAGAAAAATATATTGGAAAATATGAAAGGAGTATTATGTTTTGTTATCAATGTGAACAAGCCGCAGGTGGTACGGGATGTACGAAAGTCGGAGTTTGCGGCAAAGATCCGGACATTCAGAGCTTGCAGGACACGCTTATTTTCGGGCTAAAAGGTATTGCTGCTTATGCATATCATGCCCATGAGCTTGGACAAAGGGACGAAGAGGTGGATGCATTTATGCACGAAGCAATGTTCTCAACGCTTACGAATGTTGACTTTGATCTCAATCGGTATCTTGAGCTGTGCCTCAAAGCCGGAGAGATGAATCTTCGCGTGATGAAAATGCTTAATGATGCACACACATCGAGATTTGGTAATCCGACACCTGCAACAGTGCCGACCGGCACAAAGGCCGGGCCGGGAATCGTTGTTACGGGTCATGACCTGCTGGACCTGTACGAGTTATTAAAGCAGACCGAGGGTAAAGGCATTAATATTTATACTCACGGTGAAATGCTGCCGGCTCACGGTTATCCGGAACTCAGGAAGTTCAAGCATCTCGTGGGCAACTACGGTACAGCCTGGCAGAATCAAAAAACCGAATTCGACCAGTTCAGCGGTGCAATTTTAGTTACGACCAACTGCATTATGATTCCAAAAGACTCATATAAGGACAGAATCTTTACATGCGGGATAGCCGGCGCTGCTGGTGTAAAACACCTCAAGAACAGGGATTTCAGCGAGGTTATTGCCAAGGCCCTTTCCCAGCCGCCGCTCCCGGAGAATCCCCAGGGAACGCTGAGTACAGGATTCCACTATACGGCAGTACTCGGCCTTGCGGAAAAAATTGTAGGAGCTGTAAAGGCAGGTAAGATTAAACATTTCTTCTTTATCGGCGGCTGTGACGGTGCAAAACCGGGACGTAACTACTTTACCGAACTTGCCGAGCAAGTCCCTGATGATTGCGTGATATTGACGGCGGCATGCGGAAAGTACCGACTGAATGCACGCGATTACGGCGATATCGACGGAATTCCTCGTTTGGTAGATACCGGACAATGCAACGATTGTTATTCAACCATCATGATTGCAAGTGCGCTCGCCGAGGCCTTTGATTGTGGTGTAAACGATTTACCTCTTTCGCTCGTAGTATCATGGTATGAGCAGAAAGCAGTAGCAATTCTGCTTACGCTGCTTCACTTGGGGATAAAAAATGTAAGACTTGGCCCGAGTCTGCCGGCTTTTCTTAGTGAAAATGTTTTGAACGTTCTCGTGGAGAAATTCGACATCAAGCCGATTGGTAATGTCGAGGAAGATTTGGCCGAAATGTTAAAATAAAGAGGTACTTCAAGATGGGCCTACGTAACATTCTAAAAATTGACGAAGAAAAATGTAATGGATGCGGCCAGTGCGTGACTGCCTGTGCCGAAGGTGCTATAGAGATAGTTAACGGAAAAGCCAAATTGGTCAGTGAAATTTATTGTGACGGTCTGGGGGCCTGTATCGGTCACTGCCCAGAGGATGCAATAATTATTGAACAGCGAGAGGCCGCTGAATTCGACGAGGAAGCAACCAAAGCACATCTGGCCAGGGAAAAAGAGGGCCGCAAGCAGGCTGATTTTGTGTGCCCGGGCATGAAGGCTCAGAAGTTGCATGTAAAAGGCCCGGCCGCAGATTCTGCCGCTCAGGTTCCTTCACAGCTCAGCCAGTGGCCTGTGCAGTTGAAGCTTGTGCCGCCATCGGCCCCTTATTTTGCCAACGCCGACTTGCTGCTTGTTGCAGATTGCGTGCCGTTTGCAATGGGTGATTTTCACAACAGGTTTTTGAAAAACAACAGTATTGCTGTGGGTTGTCCGAAACTTGATGACGTTGATTTTTACATTGATAAGCTTGCGGCAATATTAACGGCTAACAAACTGAACAGTTTGTCGGTCATTCATATGGAAGTGCCGTGCTGCTCAGGCCTTACTCATATTGCACGACAGGCCATTGCTAAAAATGGAATTGAAATGAGTTTTGAAGACGTCACAATTGATTTGCAGGGTAATGTCAGTGCAACTCAGACAATAGAAAGTTGAACGCTCCTTTCAAAAATAGGTAAATAATGATTGATTTTGCAAGGTCAATAATTGTTGGTTTTTGGAATACTGCAGCCGAGATGTCGCCATATCTGCTTTTCGGTTTTTTTATGGCGGGAACTCTTTCGGTGCTTATATCGCAAAGTTTCGTAGAAAAACATCTTGGCGGCGGGGGACTGTGGCCTTTGGTAAAAGCATCGCTTTTCGGAGTTCCGCTGCCTTTGTGCTCATGCGGCGTTATTCCGGTATCGATATCACTGTATAAACACGGCGCAAGCAAAGGCTCGACAATATCATTTTTACTTTCCACACCTCAAACCGGTATTGACAGCATCTTTGTTACTTTAAGCCTTCTCGGCCCGGTTTTTGCCATCTTCAGACCGGCAACAGCATTTGTCACAGGTATTATCGGTGGTACTTTGGTAAATGCCTTTGGCCGAGAAAAAAAGGATTCGAACCACCCAAAAGAAGATTGTTCAGACGAGTGTTGCAGCAGTTCAAATAAAACCAGTTGGATTGTCAGAGGATTAAAATACGGTTTTGTTACATTGCCGCGCGATATTGGCAAGGCAATGCTAATCGGCCTTGCTATTGCAGCCTGTATTTCCGCTTTGGTGCCGGACGACCTATTCGCGGAAAAACTGCTGGGTACGGGATTTTTCGCAATGGTGGTAATGATGTTTTTGGGCATACCGGTTTATGTCTGTGCAACAGCCTCGATACCGGTCGCAGCGGCGTTGATATTAAAAGGCTTAACGCCGGGAGCCGCCCTGGTATTCCTTATAACCGGACCGGCTACCAACGCCGCTGCTTTTACAACGATCTGGAAGGCCTTGGGAGGACGAACGGCGATAATTTATCTTTTCACTGTCGCAGTTAGTGCCCTTGGTTCCGGAATATTACTCGATATGATATTTCCTGATCTTGGTCCATCAGTTCGTACCCATTTGCACCAGATGAAGCCTTCTATCCTGGGGCATATATCGGCAATTGTACTGTTAGCCGTGCTTGGTTTTGGAATATTGGGTAAAAGCAAGCGGATTAAAGAAACTTTACAAAAACATGGTAAAAAGCATTGAAATATTGTAAAATCCTGACTGAAGTATTGTCTTATTGAAATGACAAGCATAACGCAGAATATTGGTACGGCTGATAAATTAGTTATACGTTGAGGTGTACAGATGCAAAACAAATATATTGTTTGGTTAGTTTTGGGATTAGGCCTATTTGGGCTGTTGGTAGTTTCGATATATCGCTTGAAAAATACCCCAACAGCTATATCAGATAAGGATGTAGTTTACGGTTCGGTCAACCTTCCGGAAACGATTACCCAGTTTGCCGCTGATGGCGAAAATGGGATTGTCAATATTAAGCCTGACAAAGGGATAGGGCAACTGCCTGTGGGAGAATATACTACTCGTCTTTGGAGGACCGAACGCGAAGATGACCAAGGCAACACATGGATATTGACAGGACAAAGTTTCGGCGACCAGAGTCTCTTCGAAGTCAATGACAGCAACCAGATAAAACTGGATATCGGAGAGCCTATCATCTCAACCGTGGATGCAAGAAAGAGCGGTTCAATTTACTCCTTTAATCAAATAATCAAAGGGCGGCTTGATGAGCACATAGAACTGACCCGAAACGGCGCCAGGCCACGAGCCCCGAAACTAAATATCAAGAATAAAGATGGCACATATGACCGAACTTTCAGCTTCGAGTATGGCTGAGGCGGCACCTGTTCGCTCTCGTGGCGAGAGCCCCAAAACGTAACCGGACCATTTACCGCAACTATCGAACTGGACGGACCATTCAAGGTAGATTCCAAGCCATATATCATAAAATAACTAAAGGTATGCAATCAGGGTGGGTGGACGATTTTAGAACTTCTGCAGCCATTTATCCCGTTCCTCTCGATCTATCCGTAGTAGCATAAACGTATAGAAAATGAAGAAAAAACGCAGAATAAATACCTTCGGTTCTACAGTCCCAAATAGGATTTTGTAAGTACTTGTCAATAAATGATTAATAGCTGTCAAATAAGAACTTGTGATTCTGGCCGTAGTACAACAGTACCGTAACAGTAGCCTAAAAGTGCAGACCTGTTGCAAATGGGTGGCTTGGGCTAATCAAATACCAGCTGGTGACTGGCTGTAAGATAAGAGTCTTGTGAATAACACATAGAATGCTGTAGGAAATATTCGCAGATCAGTTATCAGTAACAATCAGATTGTCGTTCTTAGATAAGTGAGTTAAAAGTCATGGTAGGGCTGTTAGAACTTTCCATTTTTTAACTTTTTGCTTTCAATACGTTCCGCATATAAGAAATATATTCCAGGTCCGAAAGAAACGAGCATGATTGCAAGGCCTGTGGCTATTCCTGCTGCAGTAACAACATGGGCACAACACACATCCTTATGCCTTACAATTACATGACTGGGTACTGCGATGAGTAGCTCAAGAATTGAACCATGAAGTAGCCATTTCATCAGTCTACGAATATAGCTGAGTGGTTCAGTATTACGTGCAAAGGCCCGGAATATACATGACCAAACTAACCAGTGGACCAGAAGAAGAATCAATGCAAACAAAAAAACTATGCCCTCAATAGAATAATCTCCAGATACTGCGGCGACAATTGACCATACAATACCCAAGATTACTATAGTAAATAAAACCGCAGCTGATATAGCAGTAATCCATAAGCCTCTTTGTGGTTTTGGTCTCTGTTTTACAATTTTAATCGGGATTGTTAGAAGCAAAATCTGACTTATAACAAGGATTGCGCAAAATATCCAGAAAGGCCAGAAGTCACCGTATAGGCCAAAGATAAACTCGCAAATGTCTTCAAGAAATAAACCTTCTGGCTCACCAATCCCCATTGTTATAAATAGTACGATAGGTGTGAAAATAGTAGTTACCCAGATTGTATAAAGAAGAATGGTTATCAACGGCCATCTTTTTCTCGCAAACCATGTTACTGCTGCTACAACAACAATAACAGTTAGAATAGGGGCCCAGATCATTAACATTCGTAAACGTTCTTTTCGAAGAGTTATATTTACAAGGTTTTTGAGGTCATAAGATTCACTTTTTACTTTGAAGGGACCAGCTATCTGTGTGGTAATGGTGAAAGGTCCTTTCGTGCCATTTGGTTCTCGCCACGAGAGCCTACAAGAGCCACCTCAGCCATACTCGAAAGTCAGAGTCTTTAGGTATGAATCATCTGTAACATTTCTTATTTGTAACTTAGGTGCCTCTGAGCGTTTTTCGTTTTTGGTGATTTCGATATTTTCTGATAGTCGCCCTTTGAGATAATAGCTGAAGTAGTATATTGAGTTTTCATGACTTGCAGTAAGAGATGAAATAACAGGCTCACCAATCGACAACTTGGTTTCTTGGCCCTTGATAACATCAAAGATCCCTTTGTTGCTGAAGTTACCACCCTTCAATTTCCAGATATTTCCATCTTTATCTTTGCGTTCCACTGTCCAGTAATCAATGCGATACCTTCCAACCGGTAATCGGGATGCTTTTTCTAATGGCTTAATTGTAATGTGCTCATTATCGCTGTTAACGACAACCATGATTGCACCCTCTGAAATTTCTACTGTTCCGAGGGCAAAATCAGTTTGTACTTGAGCAGTTGCAACAGAAGTTGCTATTGAGATATAGATCATAATTGAAACAATTAGTTTTGTCATTTGAGTCAACCTTTCTGGATTCTATTTATCTTTTCGACAAATGCACTCAAATCGCTTAACCTTCATTTAAGCAGGTTTTGGTTTCCTTAATATATGTGTTCCAGCTGGATCACGACCTCATGATGAAGCCACCACCGAAGCATGAACTTGGATTGTCACTATGGTTAATATGTGTTGAGGAACCACCTTGGCGGCTACGATTCATTTTGCTGTGACACAGAAGTTAATGAAGCAGGGAAAGAAAAGGGGACGCAAGCGTCACACTCGCGACCCTTTACCCTTAAACTCTGCTGACAGGGATTCATGCACGCAGGCCAAGACTCAGCGTCATTCCGAGGTCTGTGTCCAGTTATCCACGATGATCTGTAGATCATCAGAATCAACCACACCGTTCTGGTCGAGGTCCGCACCACTGCACCATGATGGCTCACCGCAACCGGAGATACCCAAGTTCTCAATCAGGATCTCAATGTCTTCACAGTTCACCTCGCCGTCCAAATTGATATCACCCGGAATTGGAGCTACTATTTCACCTGCAGTACTTGCAGGATCGCTCCAAAGACCATTGTTGTCTTTAGCGATAGCGAAGTACATATTCAGGCCAACAGGCGGGAGACGGCCAATAGAGTCGCTCCAACTCCATCCATCCAGGCCATTGGTATCGCTACCCAAAAGTTGATCCGGCCCGTCCCGGTCCAAATATCCGTCTCCGTTAAGGTCACGATAGAAATTAACCTGGACGATCGAGCCGTCCGGATCGTTTACATCCAACGCCGTCAACGTCAACTTGCCTCCCTGAAAGACCGGGTCTGGTTCGTCGGAAAGAGAAGAAATCGTCGGAGTTCCCACTGCCCTTCTAAGTAACGACATTGATAGGCCGTATCTACAAGCTCTGTTCCCACGATATTCGCGTGCTATAATCATGTGAGGTCCAGACTCACTGATGATTTTTTCAATAGCCGCAGAGTGATTACCATGATTGGCATGAAAAACCCCATTTGGTTCAACCAGTTGAATCTCAGGGATGAAAGCGTCGCCCCAATACGAAGTGTCGTTGACATCGCCCATGCGAACAAAAACAACATCTCCTTTGTTGAAATAGCCGCGATATCCATCCATGTCGCCTTCAGCAATGTATCCTTCCTTATAATCATTATTTAATATAGGAACGGGGCTGTCCTCAGGATCGTTTACATCTGTGCCAGGATTCTTAATCATGCTCAAACCATATCTGCCGGTTCTGTTACCGTGCCATTCGGACGCTATAATCATGTAAGTTCCAGACTCACTGATGATTTTTTCGATAGCCGCAGAGTGATTACCATGATTGGGATCAAAGGTCCCATTCGGTTCAACCAGTTGAACCTCAGGGATTAAAAAGTCGCCCCAATACGAAGTGTCATTAATATCGCCCATGAGAATACTAACAACATCATTCTTGAGAGCTTGAAAGAATAACGTACGATTTTCACCCGGACCAAGCTCGAATGTTTTATACTCGCCAGGTTTAATTTCTTCGGCACAAACATAGGCAGAAAAAATTATGAGTATGCTGATTGGATATAATATGTTCTTTTTCATGTTTAGTTCTCCTTTCAATTTTTAGTTTTTCGCCACAAAACGTAATTCTCTATCCAGATAGTTTTTTATTACCTTACATGTGCTCCTCTTTTGTAATCCCTATAGTTCTACGTCTGGAGCATTTGCTAACTGAATCAACATGTCCGGCCGGCGCGACCAGTTTTCCAGAAATCCATAAGATGCTCTTTTCCCTTATCTACACCGTTTAGGCCGAAATCCAGCGCGCACATCGAGATTTTTCTGATATTAGTTAGGCGCAAGGAAAAATGAATGAAGATCAGAAGACTCTCAAAGGATCATTCTTGAAATGTGTAAAACGGTTTAGTCACTTTCGTAGGCGCCTATATCCACAACACCGTCATGGATACGCGGCTTTCCGTCAATATCGAAGGGAATCGGCTCGTTGACGTCGTTATCCTTGTCGAGGTCGGCCATATCGATGCCGAGGGCAGAGTTGTCTCCCGCGTTACGGCAGGGAGAGACCGGGGCGAGCCGCAGATTATCGTCAAGTGTACCTATTTTACCATCGGGGCCATTAGGATCGACAAACAACGGGTCCAACCCGAAGTTCCCGGTCCCGCCGAGTTTGCCGCTCCATCCCTTGATGCAGGAATTTTTGACTACAATTGTCCCTCCTTCAATCTGCGCGGATTCGTCCATACCACCACTGTCGCTGTTAGCCCAGAGAACACAGTTAGTCAGCGTTACCTTACTTTTTTCGCCATTACATATCCCACCACAACGGGATGACTCGTTCTTCGTGAACGTGCAGTTGATCAAAATCGGTTCATAGTAATACTGGTTCGATATACCACCGCCCCTATTCATAGCCAGATTCCCGCTAAAGGTACAGTTTGTCAATCTTAGTTTCATCAGTTTGGTTTGCTCTGCACGACAATATATCGCGCCGCCTTCTCCCTTGGCAGAATTTCCCACGAATCTGCAATTAGTCAACGATGTAACGCCGCCTTCTTGATCAGCCCATGTACATATCCCGCCACCGATTTCTGCCGAATTGCTAATGAATATACAGTCCCTCAGCACCGGCTCACCGCGATCGCTGTTTATTGCCCCACCATAAACCACTGATGTGTTCCCACGAAATGTGCAGTTGGTGATAACCGTGTCGGCATCAATATTATTTATCCCACCTCCATGACACAATGCTCTATTGGTGGTGAAGGTGCAGTTCTGTAGAATTGGCCGACCCACGTAAATGAATACTCCACCTCCATCTTGAATAGCAGAATTGTACCTGAAAGTACAATTGATCAAGGTTGGACTACAATACTCGCCAAGAAATCCACCGCCATAAAGGTTGGTGTTGTCGGCACGTTTAGGATCCGGACCATTTGCATTTCCGCCTCTGATAACGAAACCCTCCAACACTGTACTTGAATCGGTGTTATTTGCTACAACAACGTGGTAGCTATTGTCATCATAGTTGGTGAAATTAGGTTTATCATCCCTTTTAAGGTCGCCGCTAAGGACAGTCTTATTTCGATTGGGATCACGCAGGTCGATGTCTGTTTCTATTCCGGCAAATCCGCCCAAAAGCCGGACTCCATTCTTTAAACGGAAGCTCGTTTCACGGGCACCTGTCCCCCGGTCCGGCCTGTAGGTGCCTGCGGCTACCCAAATCTCTGTGTTAGGCTGCGCCAATTTCAAAGCACTTTGCAGGTCATTAAACGCGGTGTTCCAACTATAGCCATTGTATGGAGGCTGAGCGTCTGCCTTGACATATATCCTTTGTACCTCTTCGACGCCAGGAGCATATAATCCGACCTGCCAAGGTTCGTTTACCCAGCCGAATCGGCTTTTGAAATCGGCCGGCGTGAGTGTCTCTCGGCCTCGCTTGGTCGCAACAATATAGAATAGGCGCTCCGCAATCCCTGGTGGGCCTCGATAATCACCTTCTCGATTGATGGCTATACCGGGCCCGGCAGAGCCCCACAATGGTAAAAGCACAACGTGCTCCTGAAAGTCATTTTCAACATCCAGAGACCGGGCTGTGCCGTCGGCTCCGCCACAGATCAGTAGGCGACCATCCGTAGACCACACTAAGGAGTTTATGGATCTGCAATTAGACGCCAACGAGTGTAAGGTTCGGCGGGATTTTGGATCCCAAATCATAATTTTACCCTCGGAATCCCCGGAGGCCAGGAGAGACCCGTCCGGCGACCAGGCGACTGCCGTGAACTTGGACTCTCTGGCTTCAACATCGTTTGGTTCGCTTCTCAAAAGAGTGGACGTCCAACTATCTCCGACATTCCATAAATGAATGATTCCATTATCGCTGCCAGCAGCGAGGACGTCACCCTCAGGTGAAAGTGCCAGGCAGGTGATCGGAGCCGGGTATCCCCGAAGGCTTTTGGTCCGCACGCTGGAGCGTGGTTCCCAAATCTCGATTTTTCCATCTTGCCCGGCGGTAATTAGGCTTTGCTTCTGTGGTGTCCAGACAAGGGCATTGACTCTGCCGATGTGAGCCGGCAAAGTCACCGGCGTCGCATTAGAGTCTGATGCGGTGTCCCACAAATAGACCGTGCCGTCAGTTGTTCCTACAGCCAGAAGCCTGCTGTCGGGCGACCACGAGATGGCGGTAATCGTTTGGCTATTGCAGGGAAGGACTCGCAATAGCTGGCCGGATTGCGAATCAAGAATTTCAACAGCGTCCTGGCGATTGTTTGGCCTTGCAATGAGGGTATCACCGGAGCCCCAGGCGATAGTACTGACACCGGATAAAAAGCTATTGGTGATACCATATGCCTCGAACTTGCGAAGAGGTTGCCATCTATAAGCGTCCCAAAGACAAATCGATCCCGTCCCGGCGCATGTGGCCAGAACCTTACCGTCGGACGAAAAACACACAGAATGGACCGGACCACACCAAGCCGGTACATTGGTATATCGCAGTTGCCCTGACTTGATGTCCAGAACACGTATCGTGCCGTCACGATCTCCGAAAGCCATCATGGCGCGATCAGGAGAAAGGGCTGCGGCAGCAGCCGTTCTTAGCAGCGGTTGCCATACCTCCGGCAAGTCAGCTTCCCATAGCATGATGGTTTCATCCAACGCTGGAGCGGGTTTATCAGCCGACCACGAAAAGCGGGCGGCATCGCGACCATTTTCGAATAAGGGCAGATCGATGGAACCGTTAGGATCCACAAGAATCTCCTTCAACTGACCAGATTCCGCATCCCAGGTCCTTACTATTCCATCCTTGCCTGCTGACATTAACTGTTTACCATCCGAGCTATAGAAAAGTCTGGTGACAGGGCCTCGATGTCCTTGTGTTTCAAACGTCCATGATGTTACTCCTCCTGGAAGAGAAGGTTTCCTGACCAGCGCAGTGGGTGCCAAAGCCACACCTTGTTCGAGATTAATACGCCTAGCCACCACAGGAATTTCTCTCTCGCCCAACTTGTAGTTAAGTTGACTAATCTCATCTTGGGCGGAGATATACTCATCCCGGATAATCCGTAGTGCGGCACGTGCTTCCTGTTCGTTTTCACTCAGTGCCTTCAATTCAAGCTCACGCCATGTGAGCTGAGATGACTTCAGTTTGATTTCCCAGTCTTTCGATCCGCTTATAGCCATTTCTGTGACTATTTTAGTATAGACAACAAGAATGATTCCCAACAAGACTAAAGATATAGCCAAACCTGTTGCGACCTGCACCCGGTATTTAAGAATCTTTTTACCAAGGAAATACGAGATAGTATGCATACGGGCATCCAAAGGTTCGCCATTAAGATAGTTGTCGATATCCTTGGCTAACGCACCCGCTGAGGCTCACACGCTTGGCCACCCATATGTCCCAGTTACAGTACACGCCTGGCCGGTTAGACATAAAGTAGATTTCCAAACTATCGGCTGATATACTCGGCATCTGCTCGTGGGACTGGCTATTTGCCACGGGCCCCAGGTTCATCGGTTCACCGAAGGTGAAATCTGCTCTCGCGTTCGTACCGTTCACAAGCACAACAGCAGCCACAAATGCAATTAACATCAATTTGACTCTGGAATCATTTAGCCATTTCATTTTCAACCATCCTTTCATTTTCTAAGTAACTGTTTTCAAAAAACATGCTTTGTAGCTCTAAAGTAGAGCTACTCACTCTTTAATCCCCGGAAAATTTGTAAATCTGCGCGCGATTGCATTATTTTTCTAATTTTTTTGCATGTCACCCCCAGTAGATTCTAATTACAGTGAAAAATCGCTATTTTCTGCTGTTTCACCAAGCAAATTTGTTAAAATATAGTTATAATAGACGCCTAAGAGGTAGCAGAAGATAACGTACTCACCGTGCACAACAGGAGATATGAAGCATGAAATTTCATGACCAGACAAATATGGGTGGAACGCAGGGGGCATTTCTCACCACACATTGGTCATTGATTGAGGATGCCAAAGCCGGTTCAGACGAAAATGGAAGATTATTTAGGGCTTGACTTTACAACGGACATCTTCAGCACTGTAGTAAATCAACAGTTTCGCTTGATCTGGGATTATTGACAGAAAATTCTGCTCCACGCGCAGTATTTGTCCCGGCCAGCAGTAAGCGAAGTAGATGTCTGCATCGTGACTAATTTCAAAATAGTCGCCTGTTTTGATGGTGGCCGAAAGTCCGAAATCCGCTAAAAGTTCGCGTGAGGCCGTCGCCATCTGATCGTTGATCTCGATACCACATGCATCGAAACCCAGCATATCGGCCAATCCTGTGATGATGCCAATTCCGCTACCCCATTCACAAAAACGTTCTCGCGGCATCGAATACAGGACAGCATAGACCACCTTGTAATCACTTGGAACGAAGTCGAAGCAATTGATTGTCTTACTACGGCTCAGCCCATCATTGACGAACAGCGATGCTGATTTTGGCATGGCCCGAATTTTAGTATTCAATGGAATTTCACTAAGCATGGTTAAAAGATCAAAAATATATCCCTGGTCTGGTGCGAGGTTCGGTCAAATGAACAAAGTCTTATCGAAAGTCATCAACGAAGAAGGCCCAGTTGTCGGCATTTCTCTTGGCGTTGTTGGGATTGTTGGTAGCCTTGTTTTTGCAGTTAATTTCGCCATAAGCAGGCGAGACATCGTCCGTATTGAGGACCAAGTGCGTTGGTTCATGGACGATTGTATGAAATTTACTTAAACCCGGTGTGTTGCCGGGACGATAGAGTGGCTTTGCGTTCCAGGCAATATCGAGACGTATACGGAAGTTTCTGCTCTGAGCTCCGGACATATTAGTGTATTTGGCCCAGCCGCCTGTGGGTTTTTTTGCTGCCGCGCTTGTGTTTTTACTTCGTGTCTTCCAGTTCGTGCCAACCACTTCTATAGGCTTGCAATTAGTGATGCTGGCCATTTTATCGAGGTTGTGAGACAATGTTTTCATCCAAACATCAGAATCGTCACCGAACCACAGAAGGCTCTCTGTTTTACCTTGCCCTTTCTGGATCTGGATAGCTGTTTTACGTAATGTTCTTATAACTTCGGGTTCAAGCGTTCGAAGAGTTTGTTGATCCGACGGTCCCATTCCCACTGCTATTAGCCCCATGATATCTCCTTTCGTTTGAATGTTATTAAACTAACATCTAATGCCGTGTACAAGTTGTATATGCTAATGATTTTTCCAGTCTCAGAGGATTGAGTTTCTCTCTGAAGCAAAACATTACTGCGAAAGTATGAGCTATAATATTACGGAATATTCTATTGGCCAGGTGCCATAAGTCACGAGCCGAAAATTTCTTCATATTAAGGTCATGTGCAAGCTGGCTTCTAACATCAGGGTGTAACCACTAATGAGAAATCTACACCGAACAAGCGGAATTTTCAAGAATAAATTATGCCAGAAGTGATATTAAATGAAATCCGGAAGATTGTCATCTCTGCTAATATTCTGCACATAGGTCCATGAATTCGCTTATATGGAAGTGATTTGCTTTCAATACCTTATCTTCTAATGAACAAGGATGTTGTAAGATTGAGTGACCGAACTAACTAGGCCTTCGTTGTTTTATATATTTTTGCAAATTGAAACCACACTTAAAACAGTGCTGTTTTTTTTTATCCCAAATAATATATTGAGCACGACAAGCAGGGCACCTCTTAAAGACTAAATCCTCGCAGATTTCCGGATTTCTTACTAAGGCCCTAATCATGTATGTTTGCATGCTGGGCATTTTACACGCTCCTCCAAAGATAAGATGTAGCTCTGTGATAAAAAGTTGACGCTCTAACTGTTTAGTATATCGGCTATTTCTGTGGTGGATTTTACTTAATTGCCTTTTTTTCTGACAAAGCAGATTGTATGGCTATATATCCTTTGCGTTAAAAAGCCATCGAGTATTGCGTCGAAAAACATTCTTAACAACTTGATGTTTAAAGTGAGAAGTTAGTAGGACTGTAGGCTTGTATTAAATTGGTTTACGAAGAAGTGTTGGTTAATAGTTGTTGCTGCGATTTTGTTGAATC
>JACKQG010000929.1_pt1 | contig 41222 bp, 41 predicted proteins | sample 8237621 | NCBI WGS metagenome assembly JACKQG01 (sample SAMN15677084, study PRJNA649215) | marine metagenome | biome: marine; feature: Black Sea; material: saline water; isolation source: suspended particulate matter (SPM) from the Black Sea western gyre | collected 2013-06-09/2013-06-10 | depth... | reverse complement strand
GTCGACGTAACCCACGGAATCCCCGCCCATGACGTCCGAGCGGGTGGTCTCACCCTGGCGCGGAGCGCCCAGTACCTCTGCCCCGGTGTGGTCCTCGCCGTGGTCGACCCAGGTGTCGCAACCTCCCGACGGGCCGTGGCCATCGAGGTGGGCGCTGGCGAATCCGTGCTGGTAGGTCCCGACAACGGCCTTCTCGCACCAGCGGTGGCGCTGGTCGGAGGTGCATCCCGGGCAGTCTCGCTAACGAGCGAGGCGTACCACCTGCCCGCACCGGGCCCCACTTTTGCCGGTCGCGACGTGTTTGCTCCCGTGGCTGGGCACCTGGCCAACGGTGTCGGTCTGGGTGAGCTGGGCGAAGAGGTTGACCCTGCCACCCTGCTGCCGGGCGTCATGCCCGTGGCGTCCGTCGAGGAGGACGGCATCCACGCCGAGATCCTCTGGGTGGACCGGTTCGGCAACATCCAGCTGAACGTGGGCCCCGACGAACTCGGCAACGTTGTGGGTCAGGTCGGTGACCGCTGCCAGGTTCGTACCTCCGGGTCGACGAGGCCGGTGGTCAGGGTGGTGGCTTTCGACGAGGTACCTACCGGTGGTCTTGGTCTGCTGGTCGACTCCTATGGTCTCGCGACCCTTGTTGTCGATCGTGCGTCGGCAGCTTTCGATCTCGGGGTGTCGGCCGGCGACACGGTCGTGTTGGCGACCGGCGGTGACGGCAGTGGTGCCGTAACGAAGGTCCAGCTTGGAAGGAACAAGCCTGTCTGATGCGCCTCGGAACGACGATCGTCACCGCAGTCCTCCTGGCGGCCATTCTGGGCGCTGCCGTCATCCAGTTCGTATTTCTGCTCGACTAGTCGTCTGTCAGCACGCGGCCGGCGCTCGTCGCCGTGAGGGCACCGGCGAAGATGATCGCTATTCCGATCACCAGGGAGATGGAAAAGCCGGTCATCTCGTCAACCACCGAGTTGAGGAGCCCGCCGAGGCTGAGCGTTATGGCACCCAGGGCGATCAGCACGTTCCCCGTGCCGCCCCTCACTGCAGGTGCGCCACCGGAGCGGAAGAGGCGGACAGCCGACCAGGCCGATCCCCCTACCACGACCAGGGCACCGATCGACGACGCCAGAGCCGCGGCGATCCGCGGTCCGGGCCCGAACACCTCGCTTCCCTGTGGCAACTCGTCGGGAATGAAGCCACCCGTGGTCGGTGCCATCAACACGATTCCTGCGGCGAAGGCACACAGCACGACCGTGATGAGGGCGATGCGGTCGGCCTTCTTTCTCGGGACCATGAGGTAGACGGTCCCCAGGGCCAGGATCGGAACGTTGAGGACGGCTCCGAAGATGTAGAAGGCCCGAAACGGCCCATCCGACCAGCCGATGGTTGCTCCCAGCCACATGGACCCCGCACCCAGGGTGAACAGCATGAGCGCCACCGTCCATGCCATGTCCTGTGGCCTGCGTCCGTCCAACCAACGCTCCAGAACGGTGGCCGTGAACCCCAACGAAATGAGGGTGGCTGCTGCGGCGAGTGCGATCTGGATGCTCACGATGGCGCACGGTACGGCGCGAAGCAGGAAACCGCCATCAGGTAATAAGACTGGGGGAGCCGATTCCATCCGGAGATGCCATGTGAAGGAGTGCACAAGCACCTACCGTTGGGGCATGTCCGAGGACCAGAAGACACCAGACGAGATCCGACGTGGTCCCGAAATCGGAGCAGTCCCGAGCGGTGAATCGCCCAACCCGATTCCAGAGGCGACCCTGGCGCGACTCCCGATCTACATGAGGGGCCTGGTCGAGGTCGCCGACGAGGGGGTCACCACGGTCTCCTCCCGTCAACTGGCGGACCTGGCCGGCGTGAACGCTGCCAAGGTGCGAAAGGACCTCTCGCACCTTGGAGCCCACGGAACCCGGGGAGTCGGATACGACGTCGATCGCCTGCTGGCCGAGATCCGAACGGTGCTGGGTGGCGTCGTCACACCGGTTGTGATCGTGGGTGCCGGAAACCTCGGCAAGGCCCTCAGCAGGTACGACGGGTTCATGTCGGGCGGGTTCCCGGTCACGGCCATCGTAGATTCCGACCGTTCTCTCATCGGACGCAAGATCTCCGGATTGGCGATCACCCACGTTGACGATCTGGCAGGGGTGGTTGCCGAGACCGGTTGTCGTCTCGGGATAATCGCAACACCGGCCCACGCTGCCCAGGAGGCCGTCGACCACCTCATCGCAGCGGGCATCCGATCGATCCTGAACTTCGCCCCGGCCGTAGTTTCCGTGCCCCCCGAGGTCCAACTACGCAAGGTGGACCTGGCAACCGAACTTCAGATTCTGGGTTACTACGAGCACCTGCGGACCTTCTCCGAGGAATCCGGACGAGTCGCCGGATGATCTACGACCAAGACTCCGGTCCCGGAGGGTTGGCACACGGGGGTCTGTTCGGGAATGCTGGGGTCTGTCATACCCGGTTCGACATGAAGTCAAGGAACAGGAGCCCCGGTCAGTGTCGGTAGTCGTCGTTGGGCTGAACCACCGAACCGTTCCACTCGACCTGCTCGAGCGGATGACCGTGCCGTCATCGCTCCTTCCCAAGGCGCTGGCCGACCTGGTGTCGCGCGAGCACATAACCGAGGCGGTTCTGTTGTCCACGTGCAACCGCATCGAGGTCTGGGCCTTCGCTGAGAAGTTCCATGGTGGATACCAGGACATTCGCAACTTCTTCGCCGAGGGGTCCCATGTGGCCCCCGAGGACTTCTCCGACCACCTGACCGGTCTCTACGACGCCGACGCAGCCCGCCATCTCTTTGCAGTCGCCTCTGGCCTTGATTCGGCTGTTCTCGGTGAACACGAGATCCTGGGCCAGGTTCGCACCTCATGGGAGACGGCTGCCGAGGAGGGAGCCGTCGGCCCGGTCCTGAATCCCCTGTTCAGGCATGCCCTCGAGGTGGGCAAGCGGGTTCGCACCGAGACGGCAATCTCACGCAACATCACGTCGGTCTCCCAGGCGGCGGTGGCCATGGCGGGAGAGAGGCTGGGCGGCCTTGAAGGTCGCAGGGTCCTCGTGGTGGGTGCCGGTGAGATGGGCGAGGGCCTGGCCAGGGCACTTCACGGTGGTGGCGTATCCGAGATCCTGGTTGCGAACCGCACCTGGGAGAGAGCCGTGGAGGTAGCCGCCAGGCTGGGTGGAATTGCCGTGCGGCTCGACGAGCTTCCGCAACACATCGCCGACGTGGACGTGCTGCTCACATCAACCGGTGCCACATCGGTAATTCTCGAACACGGTGACATCGAAGGGGTGGTAGGTGGCCGCAACGGCCGGGAGCTCCTGATCGTCGACATTGCGGTTCCAAGAGATGTCGACCCTGCCGCCGGCGACCTTGATGGCGTAACCCTCCTCGACATGGACGACCTGCGGGCATTCGCCGACATCGGCATCCGGGAACGTCAGCGTGAGATCACCGCCGTCGAGTCCATTGTCGACCTGGAGCTGAACCGGTACGTCGACGAGTCCACAGCCCGTCTCGTCGCACCCCTCATCACCCAGCTCCACGGCCGCGCTGAACAGGTCCGCTCGGGCGAGTTGGAGAGGCTGGCCAGCCGGTTCGGAGAGCTGGACACCCGGCAGCGTGCGGCCGTCGAGGCGCTCGCAGCCGGCATCGTGGGGAAGCTGCTGCACGAGCCGACGGTCCGCATGAAGGACGCCGCCGGCACGGCACGCGGCGAGCGTCTGGCCGAGGCCATGCGCGACCTCTTCGACCTGTAGGCGGAGGCGACGGGCCTTGTGCATCCGGGTGGCGACCCGGGGCAGCGCCTTGGCTCTCTGGCAGGCCGAGCGTGTCTCATCCCTTCTGGCCGAGGTGATTCCCGGCGTCGAGGTCCAGATCATTGTCGTGGAGACGACCGGCGACCGCGACCAGACAACGCCCCTCGAACAGATGGGTGGCCGGGGTGTGTTCGTGAAAGAGGTGCAGGCTGCGGTCCTCGACGGTCGTGCCGACCTTGCTGTCCACTCGGCCAAGGACCTGCCTGCCGGCGAGACCGATGGGCTGACCCTGGCGGCCGTACCAGAGCGGGGAGATCCACGCGACGTGCTTGTCGGCTCTCTCCTGGCGGACCTGCCGGTCGGGGCCACCATTGCCACCGGCTCGATCCGTCGTAGGGCCCACCTCGCCCATCACCGACCCGACCTTCAGTTCACCGGTCTGCGCGGAAACATCGGCACACGCCTCGAGAAGGCTCGGCAGGCTGACGGGGCGATCATGGCCAAGGCGGCACTGGACCGTCTGGGGCTGTCACCCGATGTCGTGGACCCGCTGGACCCAGCGGTCCTTCTACCCCAGGTGGGCCAGGGCGCGCTGGCGGTCGAGTGCAGAGCCGACTACGACCTGCTTCCCGACCTTGTCGGAATGGACGACCCGGTGGCGAGGCGGGCGGTAGATGCGGAGAGGGCGTTTCTGATGGAGTTGGGAACCGGCTGCGACCTCCCCATTGCGGCACATGCCCGGCCCGCGACCGATGACGTCGACGGACCTGACCTCTTGGTGACCGGCGCCATCTCATCGCCCGATGGAGCGGTGCTGCTCAGAGAGGAGCGCACCGGTCCCGATGGCACCGCCATCGGACACGCCATTGCAAGGCACCTGCTCGACGAGCGTGGTGGCGCCGACCTGTTGGTGCGGTCGTGAGCGGACCCCTCTCCGGCACGACGATGGTCGTCACCAGAGCCACCGATCAGGCGGCTTCCCTCACCGCTGCGCTGGTGGCACAGGGTGCTGATGTTGTTGAGATGCCCGTTATTGCCATTGCCGATCCAATCGACGGTGGCCGGGCCCTCGCAGAGGCCGTTCGATGTCTTGGAACCTACGACTGGGTGGTGACCACCTCGCCCAACGGATCACGTCGCCTCGCCGCCGCGATTGCATCCGAAGGCGGAACCAGAGAGGACCATGCCGGAACCAGGTTCGCGGCTGTCGGACCGAAGACGGCGGCGCCGCTGGTCGAGGCCGGCCTGACCGTGGACCTGATCCCGGACAAGGCGGTGGCCGAGGACCTTCTGGAGGCCTTCCCGCCTCCACCGCCTGGTGGTCGCGTGCTGCTGGCCAGGGCCGAGGTCGCAAGGCCCGTTCTACCCGAGGGTCTGCGTGCGGCCGGATGGGAGGTCGACGTTGTCACGGCATACAGAAACGTCGGGCCCGTGATCGCCACGGGCCTCTTGGAGCGGGCACGTGACGCCGACTGGGTCACATTCACCTCCGAGTCGACCGTCCGCCGCTACGTCGACATCCTGGGTGAGCCTGTACCCGTTCAAGCCGTGTGTATCGGTCCGATAAGTGCCGCCGCTGCCCGTGAACTGGGCTTTCGGGTCGTTGAGGCTGATCCCCACTCAGTTGCGGGACTCGTGGACGCAGCGTGTGTCCTGGCCGGGTCCTGAGCTGGTCTTCGTAGGCTCCTACGGTGAGCTTTCCCGAACAGCGGCACCGCCGCCTGCGCCGCACAGCACCCATGAGGAGGCTGGTAGCCGAGACACGGTTGTCGGTCGACGACCTTGTGGCTCCTCTCTTCGTGCGCGAGGGCATCTCTGATCCGGCCCCCATTGCTTCCCTGCCGGGTGTCGTCCAGCACTCGCGCTCCAGCCTCCGTAGGGAGGTTGCCGAGCTGAGGGACCTGGGCGTTCCTGCTGTGATCCTGTTCGGAATTCCTGAGAAGAAGGACGCCATCGGGTCCGAGGCATGGAATCCAGACGGTGTCGTCCAGGTGGCACTACGCGACCTGCGCGATGACGTCGGTGACGACATGGTCCTCATGGCCGACCTGTGTGTCGATGAGTACACCGACCACGGCCACTGCGGGGTCGTCTCAGCCGCCGGCACCGTCGACAACGACGCCACGCTGGAGCTCTACCAGAGGACAGCCATCGCCCAGGCCGAGGCCGGAGCCGACGTGTGCGCACCCTCGGGGATGATGGACGGACAGGTCGCTGCAATCCGTTCGGCGCTCGACTCTGTCAGCCACGACCAGGTCTCCATACTCGCCTACGCGGCCAAGTACGCCTCTTCTCTCTACGGGCCGTTCCGCGATGCCGTTGACGTCGAGATTGCAGACGGTGGAAACCGGAAGGGATACCAGCAGGACCCACCCAATGCCCGCGAGGCACTCTCAGAGATCCGCTCTGACCTGGCCGAGGGTGCGGACATGGTCATGGTCAAGCCGGCACTGGCCTACCTGGACATCGTGGCGCGGGTCAGAGACGAGGTCGATGTTCCCCTGGCCGCCTACCACGTCAGCGGCGAATACGCGATGGTCGAGGCAGCGGCAGCCAACGGTTGGTTGGACGGTGATGCCGTGGCAATGGAACACCTGCTGGCCATAAAGCGTGCCGGTGCCGACTTCATCCTCACCTACCTGACACGCAGGGCAGCACAGTTGATCGGGTCATGAGCGGATCAAACGCCTCGCTCTTTGAGCGTGCGCTGAGGGTCATTCCAGGTGGGGTCAACTCGCCGGTCAGGGCGTTCGGTTCAGTCGGTGGAACCCCGTACTTCGTTGAACGTGGCGAAGGCCCCTATGTCTGGGATGCGGAGGGTCGTCGTTACATCGACTACGTCCAGTCCTACGGTCCGGGCATCCTGGGGCACGCCCATCCGGTCATTGTCGAGGCTGTCGCCTGTGCCGCCGGAGACGGAACCAGCTTCGGTGCACCCACCGAGGCCGAGGTCATCCTGGCGGAGATGGTCGTCGACCGCATCACAGGCCTCGATTCAGTGAGGTTCGTATCCAGCGGAACCGAGGCGACGATGTCAGCGATCAGGTTGGCGCGTGGAGCCACGGGTCGCTCCCGGATAGTGAAGTTCGCGGGCTGCTACCACGGTCATTCCGATGCCCTTCTGGCAGCCGGTGGCAGCGGCGTGGCCAACCAGGGCCTCACGGGATGTGACGGCGTCACCGACGGTGCGGTGGCCGACACCGTGGTCGCCCCCTACAACGTCGTGCCTGAGCTGGATGACACCGTGGCCGCCGTGATCGTGGAGCCGGTCGCGGCCAACATGGGTCTCGTAGCCCCTGCTCCCGGTTTTCTGGAAGGCCTCCGGACCGCATGCGATGCAGTGGGCGCCCTGCTCATCTTCGACGAGGTGATTACGGGCTTCAGGCTGGCCCGCGGCGGTGCCACAGACTTCTTTGGGGTTATGCCTGACCTCTGGTGCTTTGGCAAGGTCATCGGTGGAGGCCTCCCAGTCGGCGCATTTGGTGGCGGCACCGATCTCATGTCGAACCTGGCCCCCATCGGAGGCGTCTACCAGGCGGGCACCCTGTCTGGAAATCCCCTGGCGATGGCTGCCGGTCGGGCCACCCTGGAACTGCTCGATGACGACGCCTACAGGCGGCTCACCTCCACAGCCGAGAGCCTCGCCGGTGGCCTCACCGAGGCGTTCACCGCTGCCGGCCTGACGTGTGTCCTTCCCCGGGTCGGCTCGCTGCTTGGTGTGTTCTTCGGCCAACCCCGCCCGGTCGATTTCGACGAGGCGCAGCTCCTTGCCGAGAACGGCCTCTACCCCAGGATCTTCCATGCCCTGCTCGAGAGAGGGGTAGCGCTGGCACCCGGCGCCTACGAGGCCCTGTTCCCGAGCATCGCCCACGACGAGGCCGTGGTTGACGAAACGGTCTCGATTGCCGCCGACGCAGCGGCGGCGGTGGCATCAGACCTTCTGTGACGCGCATGGGCCAGCTGTGGCTCAGGCGGAGTGTCCCCGCAGCTGGCGGTACCGACTGATCAGTGAGTTGGTTGAGGAGTCGTGCGCCAGGTCACCCGGGTCGTCGGCCAGCTCGTCGGCAATGCGCACCGCCAGCGTCTTGCCCAGCTCGACTCCCCACTGGTCGAACGGGTTGATGCCCCACGCTGCCCCGGCCACCACCGTTCGGTGCTCGTAGAGGGCGACCAGCTGCCCAAGCACCGATGGAGTCAGTTCCGGAGCCAGGATCGTGGTGCTGGGGCGGTTACCCGGAAAGGTCCGGTGAGCCACCAGCCTTGACGGGGTGCCAGCGGCAGCGGCCTCCTCGGCCGACATCCCGAAGGCGAGGGCCTCGGCCTGGGCGAACAGGTTCGCCATGAGGCGGCCGTGGTGGGCCATGTACGGATCGGCTGTTGGACGTGCGAAACCGATCAGGTCGACGGGAATAGGCTCGGTTCCCTGGTGGAGCATCTGGAAGAAGGCGTGCTGGCCGTCGGTGCCGGTTGAGCCCCAGACCACCGGACCGGTTGGACCGGCGACGGGGCCTCCACCGGCGGTGACCCGCTTGCCGAGGCTCTCCATCGAGACCTGCTGGAACCAGGGTGCGAACCCATCAAGCTGGCTGCTGTAGGGAACCACCGCCAGCGATGATGTGCCAAGAATGGTGCGGTGCCAGACGTCGAACAGGCCCAGCAGCATCGGGCCGTTGGAGTGCACGGGTGCCGACGCCAGATGGTCGTCGACAAGATGCATTCCGGCGAGCATTTCCCTGAAGGCATCCGGGCCGATGGCGGCCATGAGCCCCAGCCCGACAGCGGACGGCAGCGAGAAGCGTCCCCCCACCCAGTCGGGAAGAGCAAAGGTGAGGTCGGGGCTGATCCCAAACTTCTCCGCCAGGTCGGTCGCCGCCGTGGCCGCAGCCAGATGGGCCGACACATCGCTGCCGAGATCGTCGACCAGCCAGGCCCTGGCTGTTTCCGCCGCGACCATTGTCTCCATGGTCGTAAATGTCTTGGAACAGATCAGGACAAGCGTGGTTGCCGGATCCAAATCGGCCAGAACCGTGGAGATCTCGGCACCGTCGAGGTTTGACGCGAAGCGGACGTCGATAGTCGGGTCGGCAAGGTGTGTCAGTGCGCTGGTCGCCATGGCCGGACCCAGGTGCGAGCCCCCGATGCCCAGGCTCACGATCGAGGTGATGGGCCTGCCGGTGACACCCGTCAACTGGCCACTGCGGAGGCTGTCGGCCACCTCGGCCATGCGATCCAGTGTCTCTGTGACCCTGGGCATCACGTCTGTGCCGTCAACGAGGACCCTGGTGCCGGCGGGTGAACGCAGAGCCGTGTGGAGGGCCGGTCTGTCCTCTGTGGTGTTGACCCGTTCGCCGGCCATCATGCGGTCCACGAAGCCCGGCAGATCCAGCTGGACAGCCAGATCGGCGAGAAGGGAGATCGTTTCGTCTGTGACCGGCTGCTTTGAGTAGTCGACCCACAGGTCCCCGACGGTCACTGCCAACCGTTCACCGCGGTCTGCATCGGCGTCGAACAGGTCCCGGAGCGACGTGCCGGCCCGTTCGTCCCGGTGCCGTTCAAGGGCGGCCCATGCGTTTCCGCCGTTGGTGTCAGATCCGGTCACGGGGAACATTCTCCCCGCTCAGGCACCGGATCGTGCGGCATCAACCGACTCGAGCGTCAGGAGGTGAGAACTCGCGAGCGGCTGAGGGGGTCACAGCCGGTATCTCTGCATACCTGTCGGGTACCAGCCGGACTGCTGCGGCGAGTGCCCTGTATGCGGGTTCCGAGTAGCCGGGCTCGTCGTCGCGGAGCAGGTTGGCCATGACCCGCAGAGCCCACTCCATGAGCGGCCGTGAACGCATGCCGACCTTGGTCAGCTCACGGATGAGGGTGGGATTGCCGATTACCCGTGCGAACAGCCGGGCCATCTTGAAATAGGTTCCGTACTCGTCGTCGAGCATCCCCGGGTAGCGGGCGAGCACCGAGTCGCCCCGGGCCGCAGCCTCGGCGATCAGCCCGGCAGCAAGGCGGCCCGTCTCGTAGGCGTAGTCGATTCCCTCACCGTTGAACGGGTTCACGGAGCCGGCTGCATCGCCAACCAGAAGCCAGTTGGGGCCGGCCTTTGGTCCGACGGATCCCGCCATCGGGAGGCGCCCGCCGGTCGGCGCTGCGATCGGCGCCGTGGGGTCGATCTGCCAGTGGTCGGGGAGGGTGCAGGCAAACTCCTCGAACAGATGGGAGGTGTTCACCGACCGGTAGTCGCGAAACGTTGAGAGCAGGCCAATTCCCACGTTGATCGTGCCGTCCCCGACCGGGAAGATCCACCCGTATCCGGGCATGGTGTTGCCCGCCCGGTCCCTGACGTCAAGTGACGACTCGATCCACGGATCGTCGTGCATCGGGCTCTCGAAGTAGCCGCGGATCGCCATGCCCATCGGGTAGGAGCGGTCCCTGGCCGTTCCAAGCGCCCTACCGAATCGTGAGTTTGCACCGTCGGCGACCGCCACGTAGCGGGCCCGGATCTCACGCTCGGAGCCTGTCTCCCTGTCGACGACGACGGCGCCGGCAATGCCCGGGTGGTCGGCCTCGATGGGCCTCACGGCATCGGTTCCCTCGTGGAGGGCTGCTCCGGCCGAGACGGCGTGGCGGACGACGAACGTGTCCAGGTCGGAGCGACGGACGACGTATCCGTAGGAGGGGAACACCGGGTGGTCCGGCCAGCCCATTTCAAGGGTGCGCCCATGGGCGATCACTCGGAGCCCGTCGAAGCGGTGGTATCGCTTCAGGCTGGCGCCAAGGCCCATGGCCTCAAGCTGGTGGACGGCACGGGGGGTCAGTGCATCGCCGCAGGTCTTCTCGCGGGGGAAGACCTTGCGCTCGACCACGACGGTGTCGAGACCGGCGCTGGCAGCCCAGTAGGCGGTGGCAGCGCCAGCCGGACCGCCACCGATGACCAACAGGTCGTGGACGTGTTCAGGCACTGCCGGCCTGTCTGGTTTCCGGGGGGGTCATCTCGGCTCCGTGGACGGAGCTCGGGTCACCGGCTCAGCCGGTGGCGAGCTGGTCGTCCTGTCCGAACTCGGCCGACCGTAGGAGGTCGAGGACCTCGTCGACGGTGACGGTTTCCGGATCGAGGTGGCCCTCGAGGTCAAGCTGGCCTGAATGGATGGCTTCGTCCATGGCCTCGGCCAGGCCCTCATCGAACTCGGAGCCGCTGAAGTGGGCCCGCTCGTACAGGACGACGCCGATCAGTTCCTCTGTGGTCAGGGCTGTGCCGAATCCAGGCATGCCACCGACTGCAACGCGACCGACGGCCTCGTCGCCGTACGGGCTGCCGAGCCCGACGCCTGCAGAGCCTGACGCCACCCACACGATGTGTTCCGCAGGGGTCGGGAAGGTGGCTGTTACCTCGCCATCGGTCATGGCCGGGCCGGCTCCACCTTCGCCGGATGCTCCGTGGCAGCTGGCGCAGCGCGCTGAGTAGACGTGGTCGCCGTCGGCCAGAAGACCGGAGGACCCTGCCTCGGGGGGGCGTTCGAGAGTGCCGACGTAGGTGATGGCCCAGATTGGCAGCAGGACCAGTGCGCTGGCAGCCCACCAGGGGATCTTCTTGCGGCTTGAGGCTGCAGCGTTGTAGGGGGCAACCGGTACTGCGGGAGCCGGTTCAGGTGTGCTGGCCGGCTCAGCGGCCGGCTGGACGGCACCGGAGGTAGCGGCCGGGGTTGTGTCGTCTGCCTTTTCGGTCGGCTCGTCGGCGGTGGTGCCACGGGCTTGGCGTGAGCGCTTCAAAAGGTGCTCGGGGATCTCAGTCAACGTGGTCTCCGGGGCGACGTGATGTTCGGATCGGTCTGGGTTCAGTGTGCGGTGGGCCGTACACCAACCGCTGATCGGACAGGTGCAGGCTAGCTGGCACTGTAGGTCGTCCGGTGCCGATCCGGACAAGCCAGATGACACCCGCCGGGGTAGTCGCATCGCACGCGGCGTGATAGACACACCGTCTGTGCACGGACGTCACGACGGGACCGATCGAGGGTCGTGGAGTCCGTGGACCACCTACTAACATGGGGCGGGCATAGTGCTTGTGCATCGCTTCACTAAGTCGCTGTAACCACCCAGTCGCCGAGACCCGCCGAGGAGGATTCAAACGATGGTCGCGTTCGTCGTATCCATCATCGTGCTGGCCCTCATGGTGGCCGGTGCCGGTGCATACCGTGACCGCTGTCCCGCCGACAAGGACTTCACCTGGGGCGAGGCAATGTTCTTCGCCACCTACGTCTTCATGATCATGTTCTGGGTCTACGGCGTGGTTCCGCACCAGTGGCTGACCTGGGCCGACAGCGAGCTGAACTGGCGTCCCGATCGCTTCCTGATCGGGCCATCGCTGCCCTGGACCGGCGACCAGGGCATCGTCGAATGGGCACTTCCCTTCACCATGACCTACCAGGTGATCCGCGACGTCGTCGCGGTGCTCATCTACTTCGTGGGTCTCGGCGGCAACGCCGTTCTCTGGAAGAAGTGGCAGAACCGGGGCACCGAAGAAGCCGCACCCGTGCCGACCTCTGAATACGGGCGCCCGCTTGTACGTGAGGGGGCAGGCACATGAGCGTCATCGACGCCAACCCCGCCCACCCGACCTTCGTCGACGACTACACGCTGCGCGAGGTCGATGCCGCCTGGATGGCCACAGCGGTAAAGCCGAAGCAGTTCATCCACATTGACCAGTCCGAGTGCATCATGTGTGAGGGCTGTGTCGACATCTGTCCGTGGAAGTGCATCCACATGGTCAGGCCCGACGCAATAGCCGAAGCCGTCGGCACCGAGATGCCCGGCGACGACCCCAGCGATCACGTCATCTTCACCATCGACGACGACATCTGCACCCGCTGCGCCCTCTGTGTCGATCGCTGCCCCACCGGTGTCATCATTCTCGGCAAGTTGACCGACCCACCCGCAGATGGTGACTCCCACCAGCGCACCAACAGCCACGGCTACGGCTACGGCCTGCGCCTCGGCTGAGTCGGCGCCGGCGGGAACAATGCAGAACACGAACACCCACACAGGCTCACAGGAGAACAACGACAGTGGCCGATAGCAACGGCGCCAAGCCGACCGGACAGGCGCTGGCAGAGCGCGTACAGGGCTCTCAGGCCTGGGGATCCATCTTCAGACCCGGCTCCATCTTCCGCAAGGGCTACAGCGACAGCCCCAGGAACCGGTCCTACGTGATCATGAACAGCGTCCTCTACCACCTCCACCCGGTAAAGGTGAAGCGGCACGCCGTGAAGGTGAGCTACACGCTGTGTCTGGGCGGGTTGAGCTTCTTCCTGTTCATCCTGCTCACCGTTACGGGCATATTCCTGATGTTCTTCTACCGGCCGACAGCGGCCCAGGCATGGGACGACATCTTGACCCTCCATACGGCGGTCGGCTTCGGCCTCCTCGTACGCAACATGCACAGGTGGGCCGCGCACCTCATGGTTCTGTCCGTGTTCCTCCACATGGCCAGGGTCTTCTACCACGGCGCATACAAGCCGCCGCGTGAGTTCAACTGGGTCATCGGCGTGATGCTGCTGCAGTTCACCCTGCTGCTGTCGTTCACCGGCTACCTGCTGCCATGGGACCAACTTGCTCTCTGGGCGGTAACGGTCGGCACCAACATGATGGGCTTCACACCGGTGTTTGGGTCCCAGGTCAGGTTCGTTCTCCTGGGTGGCGTCGAGATCGGCACCGACACCCTGTTGCGCTGGTACGTACTACACGTCCTGATGCTGCCCTTTGTGACGGTGATCTTCATGGCAATCCACTTCTGGCGCGTCCGCAAGGACGGCGGAATCTCCGGACCCCTCTAGGCCAGGGACACGACGATGACCGAGATCCCCGAACACCTACGCAAGCGGGCCGAAGAGGCCCGACAGAAGGCCGCAGGCTCGGCCGCTGCCGACACGCCAGCCGCCCCAGAGCCCTCACCCGGCGACGCGACCGAGGGAAAGATCCCCGTCCATCTCCTCGACAGGAGCAAGGCCGCAGCAGACCAGCCGGCGGCGGGTGCCGATCCAGTTCCGACCGGCTCAGGTGCGCCTGCTCCGGGCAGCGGTCCCGACGGGCACAACCAGCGCCTTCTCACCGTCGTCAAGTCAGGTTCCATCCAGGACACCAAGTCGGTTCCCCAGGACAAGGTGCACGTCTGGCCCCACCTTCTGGTGGCCGAGTTCCTTGCAGCTCTGGCCGTAACCCTGTTCACGTTGTTGTTCTCGATCTTCGTGAACGCACCCCTGCTGGATCTGGCCAACTTCAACCAGACACCCAATCCCTCCAAGGCACCGTGGTACTTCCTGGGTCTTCAGGAGATGCTCACAATGTTTCACCCGATGGTCGCCGGTGTGACCATCCCGGGCATCGGCCTCATTCTCCTGATCATGGCCCCCTACATCGACAAAAACCCGTCCAAGGCCCCCGAGGACCGCAAGTTTGCCATCTCGCTGATGACCGTGCACCTCATGTTCTGGGCCGTCCTCGTGATGATCGGATCGTTCTTCCGTGGACCGGGCTTCAACTTCATCTTCCCGTGGAACAGCGGCCTGTTCTTCGAACTGTGATGTCAACGCTCACCCCCTCATGGCCTCAGGCCGGAACCGCCGGAGCTGAACAGTGGTAGTTGTGATACCCATCATCGTGCTGGTCGTGATGGCCGGGGTGATCCTCATCGGTGCCTCAAGGCGCCGCGAACGCAACGCTGCAGGCCTGTCCCGCGAGGCGCGTCGCAACGACAGGACCAACCCGGTTCTCGATGCAGGGTCCTCCGACGCTCCCCCTACAGGGCGCCAGGTAGAACAAGAGGCCGTTGCAGCCCGCCAGGTGGAAGCGGCACCAGTCGTCGAGTCCGCACCGGCTGAGCCGTTCGTTGCGCCCGACCCCCAGGCACTCGGCGTGTCCCGCCGCCAGTTCTTCAACCGCAGCATCGTCGGCATGATGGGTCTTGGCCTCTCCGGCTTCGGCGGAGCCTGCATTGCCTTCCTGTGGCCTCAGGGTGTCAGCGGTTTTGGCTCAAAGCTGAAGGTCGGCAACATGGTCGAGCTGCTTGCCGAGATCAAGGATAAGAACGGCTTTCTCTACAGGCCCGAGGGTCGAATGTGGATCACCGCGTATCCCAACGGTGCCGTCGAGAAGGCACGGGCGGCCTACTCGTCAACCGAGTTGGCCGGCATGGCCGCCGGGGTCGAAAACGGATTCGAGAGCGGTGTCGTGGCCCTTTACCAGAAGTGTCCACACCTTGGTTGTCGGGTTCCCGAGTGTGTTTCATCACAGTGGTTCGAATGCCCCTGCCACGGCTCCCAGTTCAACCAGGTCGGAGAGAAGCGTGGAGGCCCTGCTCCGAGGGGAATGGACAGGTTCGCCATGTCCGTAGTCGACGGCGTGCTCACGGTTGACACCGGCACGATCGTCCAGGGACCCCCGATCGGAACCAACACCACCGGCCAGGAGGCCGAGGGTCCGCACTGCATAGGCGCCGGCGGCGGCCACTAGGCCCGCCCCGTCAGGAGACCAACGAGACACCCGATGATCCTCGCAGCAAGCACACAACGCACGATCGGCCTTGTGCTGGCCGTCCTCGTGGTGGTCGGGTTCCTCGTCTACCTGCTCTTCAGCTTTCGCATAGGAAAGCGTGAGATCGGTTCCGAAATCGACCAGGCGGCCAACCGGCGGCCCCATGTCGACGATTTTGAACTGGAAACCAGGGTGCTTGACCGGAGCCTCGCCTGGTCGCTCGTAACGCTTGCCGCCGTCTCCCTAGTGCTGCCCATGTACTGGCTGATGGAACCTGCCCGACAGGAGAACGCAGCCATCGACTGGGTCCACCGCTTCGAGGTCAAGGGCGCTCGGACCTTCGAGGAGGGTTGCGCCAGCTGCCATGGACCCGGCGGTGTCGGTGGTGTCGCCGCCTTTACGGTTGCCGACTCCGACGGCGAGTTCGTTGCCCAGGTCGAATGGAAGGCACCGGCTCTCACCACGGTTCTCTCCAGGTTCAGCGAGGAAGAGGTGCGGAGCATCCTTGACTACGGGCGCCCCGGAACGCCAATGCCCGCATGGGGCCTCCCCGGAGGTGGCCCGTTGACAGCCCAGCAAGTTGACCAGCTCGTCATCTACATGCGCTCGATTCAGTTGGATCAGGACGCCGCTACCGCCGAGATCGACTCCGGCCTGCGCGCCGGCGTCGGGGCCATCGTGACAGCGGCAGACCCGTCGCTGACCGACAGGGACGCCATCCACGCGGCGATCGACGTCTGGTTGGAACAGGCAACAAGACCCGGCAGCAGCGACTACCTGCAGTACGGCGAACTGCTCTTCAACAACGCAGCGGGCCAGGGCGCCAACAGCTGCGCCCGCTGCCACACACCCGGCTTCTCATTTGGCGCGACCAGCGAGGCAGCGACAGCCGACCTGCTCGAGACATGGCCACGGCTAGCAGACTCAGGGATCCTGACCGGCTGGCTGCCCGGAGCGGGCCACGTGGGACCCGACCTGGCCGGGGTAGAGGCACATTTCTCGACAAGCCAGCGGCAGTCAGAGTTCATCCGGACCGGCTCTGAGTTCGGGATCGGCTTCGGTAATGCCCGAACCGGCTCAGGCGGAATGCCCGGCTACGGCGGACGGGTCGACGACCTTGACGTGATCGGAACCGTGGAGCGCAGCCAACTGCTCACCCCCGAGCAGATCGACGCCATCGTGGCCTACGAGAGGAGCCTGTGATGGGTGCGTTCGTCTTGCTCGCAGGCCTCGCCTACAACCCGCATATCGCCGGGATCCTTGTTGTAGCCACCGGCGTTGCAGTGCTCATGGGGTCAGTGTGGCTGATCCTTGCCACGAACTCCGGTATCAGGGTTGGAACCCTTCTCGCAGCCACCGCCCTGATGGGTTGGATGGTCATCATGGGCTCCACCTGGTGGATGTACGGAAAGGGTTGGCAGGGCGACAGCCCCGCATGGATAACCGTCGACATCAACGTCGGCGATCTGGCGGCCAGCGGGCTTCCCGAAGCCAGGCTCCTGCCCAATCCGGACTCCCTACCGACCGGTTATGAGCTGGTGGTGTCGACCGGCGAAGCCCGGGCTGTGGCCGAATACGGATTGCTTCCCACTGCCAGCGAGTACCCCGACCTTCCCGCCGAGGAGCTTGAACGGCTGCGTGCCGACCGACAGGTCCGAAACGAGACCGTCACCAGGTCGGAGTTGGCTGCCGTTGCCCCAGAGGTGACCGACGGTGCAGGCTTCGGCGATCTAGGCGGATGGCGCCTCCTGGCCACCACCGAGGCCGGCGATGCCCAGGCCCAGGCAGTGGCCGACGTGCTCTCCCACAGTGACCTCGGCTTTGGCTCCAGTGGAGACTTCAAGCTCCTGGACGCCTTCACGACGGGTGGCAAGCCGACCCTGTCCGACGATCCGAACCGGTGGGACAGGATCAGCCTGTGGGTCACCAACTCGGCTCGGATCACAAATCCTGTCAAGTACACCGTGGTCCAACTCCAGTCCGTGGTGGACCAGCCGACGATCCCGGGTGAGGCCCCGCCGAGGCCCGTCGCAGACGTTGATGAGCCTGTCGTTTCGGTTGTCATGGTCCGCGACCTGGGCAGCGTGAGGCTACGGCCGGCCCTCGTCACGATCGGATCCCTGCTCGTGTTTCTCGCTCTCTGCCATTGGCTCCATGTCCGTGACAAGGAGGTCATGGCACGGCGTGAGGAGTTCGAAGCGGCAGGAGCCTGATCCGTGGTAGTCGCCCGTAGGGCCGGTTCTCGGCGACAGGGAGGTTGATGTGCTCGGTCAGTACCTGCCCATCGTGTTCCTGATCGTTCTGGCGTTTCTGTTCGCGGCGCTCAGCTTCTTTGCCTCGAGGCTGCTGGCGCCCCGCAGCCCCAACGACAAGAAGGAAGCGCCCTACGAGTGCGGGATCATCCCGGGTCGCGAGGCGCCCGAGCGCTTTCCAGTTCGTTTCTTCCTCGTGGCGATGATCTTCATCGTGTTCGACATCGAGATCATCTTCTTCTACCCGTGGGCGATAGCACACGGTGAAATGGGCCTCTTCGGCCTGATAGCCGTTCTCGTCTTCTCGTTGGCCGTATTCGAGTCGTTCGTCTACCTGATAGGCAACGGCGCCCTCGAGTGGGGACCTATCCGCCGCGAGGCACAGACCGGAGACGTCGTCTCAGCAACCCGGACCACGTCGACGACCGTTTCGCGCGCCGGGATACGCCAGGTCGGCCTCGAGGGCCGCACCGGAGGCGATTCCTGATGCGGCGCCTACCGATCCTGGGTGACGTCTCACGGGTGGGCGACGACGGCCTCGAGGGGCTGGACCACAACTTCGTGACGGCACGCATCGAGGATCTGGTGAAGTGGTCCAGAGCGCGTAGTTGCTGGCCGGCCACGTTCGGCCTGGCATGTTGCGCAATCGAGATGATGGCCACCGGAGCCGCCCACTACGACCTCGCCCGCTACGGGATGGAGGTCTTTCGGGCCTCGCCGCGTCAGGCCGACCTGATGATCGTGGCAGGCCGGGTATCCCAGAAAATGGCGCCCGTCCTACGACAGATCTATGACCAGATGATGGAACCCAAGTGGGTCATCTCCATGGGCGTCTGTGCATCCAGCGGCGGGATGTTCAACAACTACGCAATCGTTCAGGGGGTCGACCAGGTGGTCCCGGTCGACGTCTACGCACCGGGCTGTCCACCCGGGCCCGAGACCCTCATGCACGCAATCCTCACCCTCCACGACAACATCCGTACCGGCGAGCTGACCCGCCGCCGCGATGAAAACGAGGGCGGAGCGGCGATTCACGTACAGGAGCCACCCACAGGCGGGTCCACCGAGCAACCCGTCCAGCTGGGTTCCCGATGACCACGGCCGTTCCCGAGACCCTCTCCCGCGGCCAGCGGGTAATGCACCTTGGCCCAGACCAGCTGTTCGCAACGGCCAGCGGCCTGCGTGACGACGGCTTTCTGACCGCCGTAGACGTGACCGCAGTCGACTATGTGGCCCACCCCGGCCGCAACGATCTTCCAGCCGACGTGACACCGGAACGGTTCGAGGTGGTGGTGTTGCTGCACGACCATCAGCGTTGTGAGCGCATCCGGCTCCGTGTTCAGGTTCCAGAGGGCGATCCAGCGGTGCCCTCCCTGTTCGACCTGTTCCCCGGGACCGAAGCCATGGAGCGCGAGGTCTTCGACCTCTTCGGCATCGTGTTCGACGGGCATCCCGACATGACCAGGATCCTGCTGCCCGAGGAGTGGGAGGGCCATCCACTCCGCAAGGACGTCGACACAGGCAGGATCCCGATCCAGTTCAGGGAAGCTCCGGAGCCACGGTGAGCATCGAGGCAGGAACCACCATGGATCTCGGCGACGCCGAGCGCGTTCACCGACGCGACGGCAGCGCCGTCCTGCGGGTCAGCGAAGCCGAGGCACGGGACCTGGCCGGCGATCCCGACAACCCCGACGACGATGAGCGGATGATCCTCAACATGGGGCCGTCACACCCGTCGACCCACGGCGTCCTCCGCCTGATGCTGGAGATGGAGGGCGAGACGGTGCTGCGGACCAAGCCCATCATCGGCTACCTGCACACCGGCATGGAGAAAACCGGCGAGAACCTGACCTACCTCCAGGGCCCCACCAACGTCACCAGAATGGACTACGCGGCACCGCTGTTTTCCGAACTTGCGTTTTCCCTGGCCACCGAGAAACTCCTCGGCATCGAGGTTCCACCGCGGGCTACCTGGATCAGGATGCTCATGTGCGAGCTGAACCGGGTCGCCTCCCACCTGCTGTTCCAGGCGACCAACGGAATGGACCTCGGCGCCGTGTCGATGATGATCTACGGCTGGAGGGAGCGCGAAGAGGTGCTGCGCTTCTTCGAGAAGGTCACCGGCCTGCGGATGAACCACAACTACATCCGACCCGGTGGCGTGGCGGCCGACCTCCCCGACGGATGGCGCGACGACGTCCGGCGCCTTTTGGACCTGATCCCGCCACGGCTGGACGAATACGACACCCTTTTGACCGGCCAGCCCATCTTCAGGGAACGCCTGCAGGGAGTCGGCGTGATGACCCCCGCAGAGGCCCTCGCCCTCTCTGCGACCGGTCCGATCCTTCGCTCCACCGGATACGCCTGGGACCTGCGACGTGACGAGCCCTACCTGGCCTACGACCAAGTCGATTTTGACGTGCTCGTGGGAACCTACGGCGACTCGTTCGACCGTTTCGCAATCCGCCTCAACGAGACACGCGAGTCGCTGCGAATCGTCGAGCAGATCCTGGAACTGATGCCCGACGGTGACTACAGAACCCAGGACAAGAAGGTCACGCCTCCACCCAGGGCACGCATCGACGAGTCCATGGAAGCCCTCATCCACCACTTCAAGATCTTCACCGAGGGATTCCACGTTCCCGAAGGCGAGGTCTACGTGGCGGTCGAGTCACCACGCGGTGAGCTTGGCTGCTACCTCGTGTCCGACGGTGGTCCGAACCCCTACCGGATGCACATCCGGGGTCCCTCCTTTGTAAACCTCCAGACGCTTCCCCACCTCATGGAGGGTGGTCTCATCGCCGACGCCGTCGCCGTGATCTCATCGGTGGACCCGATCATGGGCGAGGTGGACCGCTGATGGGGTACTTCAGCGACACCAACCAGAGCCTGGCCCTTGAGATCATCGGCCGGTATCCGCGACCCAAGTCGGCTGTCATACCCCTGTTGCACCTGGCCCAGGAGCAGGAGGGCTGGGTGACCCGTGAGGCGATGCTCCAGATTGCAGACCTGACCGGGGTGACCCCTGCCGAGGTTCTCGGCACCGGCAGCTTCTACGAGATGTTCAAATTTCACCCGGTGGGCCGCTACATGGTCAACGTCTGCACCAACATCTCCTGCCAACTCCTGGGTGGCGAGGAGCTCCTAGACCACGTCGAATCCACCCTCGGAGCCGGTGCCGGCGACACGACCGAAGACGGCATGTTCACCGTCGAAGATGTCGAGTGTGTGGCTGCCTGCACCGAAGGCCCGTGCTTCACTGTGAACTACCGGTACTTCCATCGGGCCACACCCGGGGTATTTGACGAGGTGGTGGCAGACCTGCGGGAGGGACGTAGCCCGATTCAGCGGGGCGCAGCCGGGGACTCCGGCGACATGCCTGAACACGGTCGGTTGGGAAGAGTCCGCCAGGAGATTCCAGCGGGCCGACGAGCCGGCGTGGTGCCGCCCGAGCAGGCAGGCGAGCAGCCGGTCTGGTTGTCGTCAACAGCAGAGGTCGACACCAGTGGCTGATACGAACCCGAGCCCGGACGGCTACGTGGAGCACGCCCCCGGATACGTGGTCAACGGCGGTCCGACCCTGCTGACGAGCAGGTTCCCCTTCGAGGACTCGTACACGCTGGAACGTTCAATGCAGACCGGAGGCTACGTGGGCCTTCGTGCCGCCCTCGCCCGAACACCCGCCGAGGTCCACGACGAGGTCAGGCAGGCCACCCTCCTGGGTCGCGGTGGCGCCGGCTTCCCGGCCGGCGTGAAGTGGGGGTTCTGCCCCGAGGGTGTCTGGCCCCGCTACCTAGTCGTCAACGGCGACGAAAGTGAGCCGGGAACCTACAAGGATCGCCTCCTCATGGAACGCGACCCGCACCAACTCATCGAGGGCTGCCTCATCACCTGTTACGCCCTCGGGTTGTCGCAGTGCTTCCTCTACGTGAGGGGTGAGATGGCCCTCGCCCAGGAGCGCATAGCCGTCGCCCTCAACGAGGCCTACGAGGCTGACCTGATTGGATCCAACATCCTGGGGTCAGATTTCTCGGTCGACATAGTCCTCCACTGGGGCGCAGGCGCCTACATCGTCGGTGAGGAGACCGCCCTCATCGAGAGCCTCGAAGGGAATAGGGGCATGCCAAGGCTGAAGCCCCCGTACTTCCCGGCGGCCATCGGCCTCTACGGTCAGCCCACCATTGTCAACAACGTCGAAACCCTCTCCAACTTGCCGTGGATCATGGAGAACGGTGCTGACGCATACAAGGGCTACGGCTCCGAGGCCTCGCCAGGGACCCGGCTGTTCGCTGTGTCCGGGCATGTACAGAGGCCAGGGGTCTACGAGGTCGAACAGGGAGTGACCACGTTCCGCGACCTCTTCTACGGTGACAACTACTGCCAGGGAATCCGCGACGGCAACGAGCTGAAGATGTTCATTCCCGGCGGTGGCTCCGCCCCCTGGTTCTTCGGCGAGCATCTCGACCTACCGCTGGAGGCCCGGGGCGTGTCCGAAGCCGGTTCCATGCTCGGCTCAGGCGCGATCGTGGTCATGGACGAGACGACCGATGCGGTGAAGGCCTGCCTGAGGCTCGTGCGCTTCTACGCCAACGAATCCTGCGGAAAGTGCGCCCCGTGCCGCGAGGGCACCAGTTGGGAACACAAGATCCTCCAACGAATCTATGACGGCGAGGGTCGCCCGTCAGACATCGACCTGCTTCTCAGCGTCGGCAACCACATCAGCCCGGGTCCCTATCCGGTGGCGTCCTTTGACGCAGCAGATCTAGAGGCGGTGCCGTTTCCACCCGCCCAGACCACCATCTGCCCTCTCGGCCCTTCGGCCGTTGCCCCCATCACATCGGCGATCCGCCGGTTCCGCCACGAGTTCGAGGCCCTCATCACACGCCGGGACTCCATTCCGGTGGCAGCGGAGGCCGGGGCATGAGCGACGGGGCGCCCGTGGAGATCACGGTCAACGGCTCGACGGTGGCCGCCCGTCCGGGAGAGCTCCTGATCGACGCCTGCGAGCGGACCGGAACCTATATACCGCGGTTCTGCCACCACCCCCGGATGGAGCCCGTCGGAATGTGCCGGATGTGCCTGGTCGAGGTTGACACCGGCAGGGGACCGGCACTCCAGCCGTCGTGCATGCTCACCTGCAGCCCCGGGATGCAGGTCGACACGGAGTCCGAACGCACCCGCAGTGCCCAGGACGGCGTGTTGGAACTCCTGTTAGTCAACCACCCCCTCGACTGTCCTGTCTGCGACAAGGGTGGCGAGTGTCCGCTCCAGGACCAGACGATGACCTTCGGCCCCGGCGAGAGCAGGTACGTCGAGGAGAAGCGTCACTTCGTCAAGCCGATCCCGGTCAACACCAACGTCCTCTTGGACCGTGAACGGTGCGTTCTCTGTGACCGTTGCACCCGCTTTGCAGACCAGGTAGCCGGCGATCGTCTGATCCACTTCCTCGAGCGCGGCTCCCGTACCCAGGTGAACACCTTCCCCGGAGAGCCCTTCAGCTCGTACTTCAGCGGCAACACCGTCCAGATCTGTCCCGTCGGAGCGCTCACAGCGGTTCCGTTCCGGTTCAAGGCCCGTCCATGGGATCTTGAGGAGGTCGAATCGACGAGCGTCCTCGACAGCGTCGGCAGCCGCATATCGGTGCAGTCTTCACGTGGAAGGGTGCTCCGGTTCATGGGCTTGGACTCCGACGCCGTCAACTGGGGGTGGCTCTCTGACAGGGAGCGCTTCGTATTCGAGGCCTACGACCATCCAGATCGCCTGACCGGTCCGCTGCTTAGCGGCGGCGCTGCCGGCGGTCAGGACCCAAAGGGATCGACGCAGGTTTCGGCCACATGGGCCGATGCCCTTGGGGCCACCGCCGAGGCACTTTCCGGTACCGATCCCGATCGGATCGCCGTGCTGGGTGGTTCCCGTCTCACGAACGAGTCCCAGTACGCCTGGGCCAAGTTGGCCAAGGGCATCCTGGGAACCGACAACGTCGACGCCCAGTTGGGCGACGGGTTGCCGGTCGAGGTTCTGTTGGGCCTGCCACGGGCCACCATCGACGAGGCCTGCACGCCTGGTGGAACCATCGTCCTCCTGGGTCCCGACCCGAAGGAGGAGTTGGGAAGCCTCTACCTGCGCCTACGCCACGCCGTGGTCCACGACGGGGCCACCCTCATCGAGTTGACCCCCCATGCGACCGGCCTCACCGGCATCGCCACCCATTCCATCCGGGTCCTACCCGGAGAGGCAGCGGGCGTTGTGAGGTCCATGTTCCAAGGAGGGACCGGCGACGTCGCCGCTGCGGGTGCGGTGATCTCCTCGGGCGGTCCGGTGACGGTGCTGTGGGGCCGGACATCCCTGGCCGAGACAGACGGCCTTGTCGTGGATGCAGCCATGGCCCTGCTGGAACACGTGCCAGACGTCGGCTTTCTCTCGCTTCTGCGTCGCGGAAACGTGCACGGGGCCCTGGACATGGGAATGTCACCGGGCTTCCTGCCGGGCCGCACGACCCTCGAGGCTTCAGGCGACAAGTTTGAGAACGTCTGGTCCTGTCTCCCGGGTGAAACCGGATTGGGCTGCGTTGCCGCCCTCGAGGCTGCTGCAGCGGGCGATATCGACGTGTTGGTGCTCCTGGGTGCCGACATCCTGGCCGACCTTCCCGACCACGACCTGGCCAGACGGGCACTTGAGCAAGCTGGGACGGTTGTGGCAGTCGACCTGTTCGTCACGTCGACGGTGGAGTGCGCCGACATCGTCCTGGCAGCGGCAGCGCCGACCGAGGTTGACGGATCGTTCACGAACCTTGAAGGTCGCATCAGCGTCGTGGCGCGGGGTTCATCGCCTCCCGGCACCTCGCGCCCTGACTGGATGATTGCAGTCGAGCTTGCCGAGCGGTTGGGAACAGACCTGGGGTTCACGTCGCTTGACGGGATCTGGTCCGAGTTGGCATCGGTGTCAGCGGTCCACGCCGACCTCAGCCTCAACCTCATTCGGGCCTCTGGAACTGAGGGTCTGCTTGCGAAGGGACAGATGCCGCTCGCCATGCCCCCGGTGACCGAGGTACCTGATGCCACGGAATCGACGCTGAGGCTCGTCGTAACCAGGTCCATGTTCGACAACGGCGTGCTGAACGCCCACAGCAATGCTCTTGCGGGTCTCGCGCCCGGTGCCGGCATCAGGGTGGAGCCCTCCGATCTGGATCGGTTGGGCCTGGAGGACGGCTCCACCGTGGAGATCAGCGGACCGCGCGGAGAACACATCGCCGAGGTGGTCGCCTCAACACAGGTCATGGCCGGTACGGCGCACGTCCTGTTCAACCAGGATGGGCTGGATGCCGGAAGGTTGATCGATGCCTCAATGCCGGTGATCGACGTGAGGCTGGTGAAGGCCCGATGATCCTGGCCGCTGATCCGCTCCTCGTTGACGGGATCGACCTGACCGTTGTCCTTATCGTCTTGTTGAAGGCTGGCGTGGCCTTCGCCCTGCTGCTGGTGGCGGTGATGCTCGTCATCTGGTTCGAGCGCAAGCTCATCAGCGACATGCAGAACCGGATCGGCCCGGCGCTGGCAGGCCCTTGGGGAATTCTCCAGACCCTGGCGGATGGGATCAAGCTGTTCTTCAAAGAGGACCTTCTGCCAACGCGAGCCGACCGTGTCGTGTTCAGGTTGGCTCCGTACCTCTCGATCATCCCCGCCTTCGTGGCCTTCGCCATCGTCCCTGTCGGGGGGGACTTCTCCGACGGAGGAGACGGAACCGTCTCGATGTTCGGTCGGTCTACCTTCCTCCAGGTGGCCGACCCGCCCGTCGGCGTCCTTTTCTTCCTGGCCCTGTCCGCAGTTGCTGTTTACGGGGTGATGCTGGCCGGCTGGTCATCGGGCTCCAAGTACCCGTTGCTGGGTTCTGTTCGGGCCTCAGCGCAGATGATCAGCTACGAGGCTGCGCTGGGTCTCGCCATAGCCACGGTCTTTCTCAGCTCGGGCTCGCTCTCAACCCACGACATCGTGGTCGGCCAGTCGGCAACGACATGGAATGTGCTCGCCACCGGAATCGTGCCGTTCGGAATATTCCTTATTGCCGGTACCGCAGAGCTGAACCGTCCACCCTTCGATCTGGTCGAGGCCGAACAGGAACTGGTCGGTGGGTTCCACACCGAGTACAGCTCGATCCGGTTCGCGCTGTTCTTTCTCTCCGAGTTCATGAACATGATCACCATGTCGGCCATCGCTGTGACGCTCTTCCTGGGTGGTCCGGCCGGACCGATAGTTACCCAGCGCGTTGCCTGGGTATGGCCGCTGTTCTGGTTCTTCCTGAAGGTGATGGCGTTCCTGTTCACCTTCGTGTGGCTCCGGGCCACCCTGCCTCGGTTCCGGTACGACCAGCTCATGGATCTTGGCTGGAAGGTCCTCATCCCGGCGGCTCTCGGCTGGTTCCTTCTGATCGCCACCCTCGACGTCGCTGCTGATCTGGGATGGCCCACGATTCCGGTTGTCATTGTCGGGGTGCTGGTTCTCTGGGGAGGCGCCTCTCTCTTGTCCGGTGCCGTGCGCAAGGCACAGGCCGAGAGGCTTGAAGAAGCCGATCGCGGTGCCGACGAGACCGCTGGTTCCGCATCAGGACTTGGGGAGGCCTGATGGGATACCTGAGGGGTTTCGCGGTCACCTTCGCCAAGCTGTTCGAAAAGCGCGTGACGGTCCCGTATCCCGACCGCAAACGTGACAAGCCCGAGCGTCTCCACGGTCGACATGTGCTGAACCGCTACGAGGACGGCATGGAGAAGTGCATCGGCTGTGAGCTGTGTGCCGGGGTCTGTCCAGCCAACTGCATATACGTGAGGGGTGCCGACAACCCTCCGGACGATCCCGTCTCCCCCGGTGAGCGTTACGGCTTCGTCTATGAGATCAACTACCTGCGGTGCATCCACTGTGATCTGTGTGTCGAAGCCTGTCCGACCCAGGCCATCACAGAGACGAAGCTGTTCGAGTTCTCCTTCACCAGCCGCTCGGATGCGATCTACGGCAGGGACGAGCTGCTCGTGGACGCCGAGACGGGCAGACCGCAGCACCTCCCGTGGGAGGACTGGCGCGAGGGCGAAGACCTGGCCACCTCAGGTTGGATGCGTGCCACCTCCCCCAGCGGTGATGCCTCACACGTCGGTCAGGTGGCCTGGTCGGGCGAACTCGGATATGGCGTGCGCAGCCCTGAGGCCGGTCAGTCAGCCGACGACCGGCCCGAAGGAGGTGCCTGATGGAGGTCGCCGTCTTCATCGTGAGTGCCGTGGTCGTCTTGTCCGGTGCTCTTGGTGTGTTGCTCGCACGCAACCCTGTTCACGCTGCGCTGTTCCTTGTGCAGACCCTGTTCGGTGTGGCTGTGCTCTTTGTGCTGCTGGACGCCACCTTCCTGGCTGCTGTACAGGTGATGGTCTACGCCGGTGCGATCGTGATCCTCTTCCTGTTCGTGATCATGCTGCTCGGTGTCGACCGGGCCGACGACCTCGGAATCGAGCCGATAGCCGGCCAGCGTCCGCTGGCTGCGGTGGTGGGAATGTCCCTGGCCGGGCTCCTGGCGACGGTACTGCTCGTGGCCGTAGACGGTCTGACCGGTGCACCCGCTGGAACCCCGATCGGCGATGCCGGCGACAACACGCGTCGTCTTGGTGAGGCTCTGTTCACGGACATGGTCTTTGCCGTGGAGTTGACCGCAATCCTCCTGACCGTCGCGGTGGTTGGCGCGGTTGCGCTGGCCCGACGCCTCAGCGGCCCCATGCAGCCACTACCTGTTGTGGCAATAGCTGAGGTTGATGATGATCCGGATGAGGCGACTGGGGATGACTCCTGATGGTCGTTACGACGGGCTGGTATCTGGCGCTGGGAGCGGCACTGTTCTCCATGGGGTCGGTCGGCCTGCTGGTCCGACGCAACCCCCTGGTCATGTTCATGTGCGTCGAGTTGATGCTCAACGCGGTGAACCTCACGTTCGTGAGCCTCGGCGCAGAACTCGGCGACCTGGGTGGTCAGCTCTCGGTGTTCTTCGTGCTGGTCGTGGCGGCAGCCGAGGTCGTGGTCGGTCTGGCCGTGATCGTTGCGATCATGCGGCGTCGCTCCGGGGCGACGGTCGACGACCTCTCGGTGCTGGGGGGATAGGGCATGGTCGATCTCATCTGGCTCGTGCCGGCACTCCCGTTGGGTGGCTTCATCGTGCTCATCTTCTGCGGGCGCCGAATAGGTGAACCGTTCGCTGGTTGGCTCGCCACCGGGGTCATGGCCGGGTCGTTCATCGCCACCGTTGCGGTGTTCTTGGACATGGCCGGCCGCTCGGCACATGACAGGCGGGCAGTAGTCACCCTGTTCGAGTGGATTCCGGCAGGCGACCTCTCGGTCGACGTCGGGTTTCTCGTGGACCCGCTCTCGCTCACGATGTGTTTGTTCATCACCGGCGTGGGTGCGCTGATCCACCTCTATTCGGTCGGGTACATGCACGGAGATGCCGGGTTCCCCAGGTTCTTCGCGTACCTGAACCTGTTCACCTTCGCCATGTTGATGCTGGTGCTCGGCGACAACCTGCTCCTGACCTTCCTCGGGTGGGAGGGCGTGGGTGCCTGCTCCTACATGCTGATCTCGTTCTGGTTCACCGAGCCCGCCAACGCCACAGCAGGCAAGAAGGCGTTCGTCACGAACCGAATCGGCGACTGGGGCTTCATGGTCGCCATGTTCGCCACCTTCTTTACGTTCGGCTCGCTCAACTACGTCGACGTTCTGGATGCCAGCGAAGCCGGCACGGTCGCGCAGACGACCGCAACCCTCATAGCGGTGATGCTTCTGGTTGGAGCGGTCGGCAAGTCGGCCCAGTTCCCCCTCTACCTCTGGCTTCCCGACGCCATGGCGGGTCCCACCCCCGTGTCGGCCCTGATCCATGCAGCCACGATGGTCACGTCCGGCGTCTACCTGCTGACCCGGGTGAACCCGGTGATAGCGGACGCGGCCGGCTGGGTACCGGACCTGATCGCCTGGCTGGGTGTTGGAACAGCGCTGTTCGCGGCGACGATCGCCATGGCCCAGACCGACATAAAGAAGGTTCTGGCCTACTCGACCATCAGCCAGCTGGGCTACATGTTCCTGGCTGTGGGCAGCGGTGCCTACGTGGCGGCGGTGTTCCACATGGTCACCCACGCATTCTTCAAGGCACTGCTGTTCCTGGGCTCCGGTTCAGTAATCCACGGCATGGACGGCGACCAGGACATGCGGCACTACGGGGGCCTGCGCCGGTTCATGCCGGTCACCGCAGGAACCTTCGTGGTGGGCTGGCTGGCCATCGCCGGGGTGCCTCCGTTCTCGGGCTTCTGGTCAAAAGACGAGATCCTGGCGTTCGCATGGAACAAGAGCCCTGCACTCTGGTTCGTGGGCCTCCTGACGGCAGTCCTCACCGCCTTCTACATGACCCGCCTGATGGCCATGACCTTTTCCGGTGAGAGCCGCTACGCAGACGAGCGACCCGGCGAGGAAGACGGTGGAGCAGCGGCCTTGCGGGCCGATCACACCCCCCACGAGTCTCCCCGGACCATGACGGCTCCGCTGGTGGTGCTCGCCGGCCTCGCCATGGTGGCGGGTTTCGTGCAACTTCCCTTCTCCTCATCCACGAAGTGGCTGGAGCACTGGCTGGAGCCGTCCCTCTATTCGAATGAGGTTCACCTCGGTATAGGTGGCGGCACACAGTTCCTGCTGGCCGCCATTGCAGTCGTCGGTGGGGTTGTGGGTATCGGGGTGGCGGTGGCCGTCTACGTGAAGGCCCGGGTCGACCGTGGTCTCTTCGAGCAGGCGATCTTCGCCGATGCATGGAGGATTGACCGCTCGGTGGCCCGCTTCATGGGCGGTCCCGGCAGGCAGGGATTCGATGCCACCAACCGGTTCGATGAACGTGTGGTCGACGGTGCCGTCTTCGGCGTCGCCGATGTGGTTCGCAGGCTGGCCGGCCTTGGTCGCCTGTTCCACAGCGGAATGGTCCGTACCTACGCATCCGGCATCGGTGTCGGCGCGGTGGCCCTTATTACCTGGTTCCTCGTGAGGTCGACGCTGTGACCGCCGTACTGCTCGCTTCAGCCGGAACCAGTTCGTTCCCGGTTCTGCCGGCACTTGTGGTGACCCCTGTCCTCGGTGCCCTGTTGGTCATGGTGCTCCCACGCCGCCGCCCCGAGCTGTTGAAGCTGGTTGCAGTGTCGACAGCAGTTGTGACCGGCGCAATGTCGTTCTGGCTGCTGAGCGCGTTCAAGGTGGGTGATCCCGGATTCCAGTTCCTGTCGGAGACTCCATGGATGGGGGACCTGGGTGTTTCCCTTCTGTTCGGCATAGACGGGATCTCCCTGTTCCTCGTGATCCTCACAGGGCTGTTGTTCCCGGTGGCCCTGCTTGCCATCGACCCCGGGCACGACGCACGCCCCTACTACGCCTGGATGCTCCTGTTGGAGGCCGGGGTTATGGGTGTGTTCGGGGCGCTGGACCTGATCGTGTTCTTCCTCTGCTTCGAGGTGGTCCTCGTCCCGATGTATTTCCTCATCGGCCGCTGGGGCCACGGGAACAGCGCCAGGGCAGCCACCAAGTTCTTCCTCTACACGATGGCAGGGTCGGCCCTGATGCTGGTCGGGATTCTGGCGCTGGCGTTCCTCCATGCAGACGCCACTGGAGCCGACATCTCCTTTGACCTCGTGGCGATAGCCGAGGCCCAGAGCCTCTCCACAGGTGCGGCACGGTGGATCTTTGCCGCCTTCGCACTGGCCTTTGCCGTGAAGGTCCCGATCTTCCCGTTGCACACCTGGCTGCCCGACGCCCATACCGAGGCTCCCACGGCCGGTTCGGTGATTCTGGCCGGTGTCTTACTCAAGTTGGGAACCTACGGCTTCCTGCGGTTCGGGCTCTACCTGTTCCCGGAGGCCTCCCACTACTTCGCCCCCGTGTTTCTCACACTCGGGGTGGTCGGCATCGTCTACGGGGCCATCGTGGCGACAATGCAGGCCGACCTGAAGCGTCTCGTCGCCTACTCGTCGGTCGCCCACCTGGGGTTCATCATCTTGGGAACCTTCGCCCTCAACACCGAGGGAATCGAGGGCGGATTGCTTCAGATGGTCAACCACGGTGTCTCCACCGGTGCCCTGTTCCTGCTGGTCGGCATGATCTATGAACGACGTGGAACCCGCATGATCGGTGATCTGGGCGGCCTCCAGAAGTCGGCTCCGGTTTTGGCGGGCGTCTTCATGGTGGTCATGTTGTCCTCGATCGGTCTGCCGGGTCTGAACGGCTTCGTCGGCGAGTTCCTCGTGCTGTTGGGTGCATTCAACGCCCATCGCTGGTGGGCGGTTGCCGCCGCCGGCGGCGTGATCCTGGCCGCCCTGTACCTGTTGTGGGCGTACCAGCGTGTGTTCCACGGCCCGGCCGAGGGCGACAACGCCGACATGCCCGACCTGGGCCTGCGAGAGGCTCTGGTCCTGGCGCCGCTGCTGGCCCTGATCGTGTTCATGGGGGTCTACCCGAAGCCCGTGATCGAGCGGATGGAACCGGCGGTGGATTCGCTGGTACGACACGTGGAGTTCCACGTAGACGGCTTCAGCGAGCCCGTCTCGCAGATGGGTTCCGAGATCGGCCCTCTCGATGACAGCCACGGTGAACACGGATGATCGCAGCCCTGACCACGCCCTACGTCGCCTGGTGGGCCCTGGTGCCCCTCATCACCTTCGCTGTGGCCGGGTTCCTGCTCCTGACGGTGGCGTCCCTGGTTCGTCGCCTGCCAGCTGTGTTGGCACCCGCATGGACTGCAGTGGCGGGTCTCGGTGTGTTGCTCTACCTGGTGCCCATGTGGTCGAGGGTCGGCAGAGACGGTGCCGACTCGTTCCTGGCCGGCACCGTTGGTGTCGATCGCTCATCCATTTTCGTCACGGGGATCCTGGCGGTGGCCGTGATCGCTGCGGCCCTGATTTCTCGGGACTACCTGCCCCGCGAGGACCTACCAGGCGTGGAGCTCTACGTGCTGTTGCTGATGTCGGCGGCCGGTGGGGTGGTAATGGCCTCGGCCAACGACCTGATCGTGTTGTTCCTGGGCCTCGAGATCCTTTCGATAGCCGTCTACGTTCTGGCGGCACTTCACCTCAGGAGGATCGAGTCCCAGGAGGCGGCCCTCAAGTACTTCCTGCTTGGAGCGTTCTCCTCTGCGTTCCTCCTCTATGGGATTGCCCTCGTCTACGGGGCCACCGGCTCAACAAACATGGTGCGGATCAGCGCATTCCTGGCCCAGAACGTCCTTGTCGACGATGCGATGCTTCTGGCCGGGCTGGGTCTCCTGCTGGTGGGCCTCGGGTTCAAGGTGGCGGTGGTCCCGTTCCATGCGTGGACCCCCGACGTCTACCAGGGAGCGCCGACACCGGTGGTGGCGTGGATGGCCGCCGGTGTCAAGGCAGCCGGGTTCGCCGCACTCATGCGGGTGTTCGTTCTCACGCTCGGAACCTACGTCTCTGACTGGCGCCCCGCATTCCAGGTCATCGCAGCCGCCACGGTGCTGGCCGGAGCGGTGGTGGCTGTTGTGCAGACCGACGTGAAGCGGATGCTGGCCTACTCGTCGATCGTCCATGCGGGCTTCATCCTGGTCGGCCTCCAAGCCGCCACAGACAGGGGCAACTCGTCGGTGTTGGCCTACCTGGCGGTCTACGCATTCCTCACGGTCGGGAGCTTCGCGGTGGTGACCGTGGTCAGCGGAACAGGCGATGCCAGCCACGGGCTTGATGCGTACCGTGGCATGGGTCGGCGCCATCCGGCATTGGCAGGTGTCTTCACCGTGCTGCTCCTGGGCCAGGCCGGCATCCCGTTCACGGGCGGATTCGTCGTGAAGTTGGGTGTCCTGGCCGCAGCGGTCGACGGTGGTGCCTACTGGCTGGCAGGGGTGGCGATGCTGGCAGCAGCGGTAGCTGCGTTCGTCTACCTGAGGTTGCTCGTGGCCATGTACCTGGAGGAGGTACCGTCCGGGACCGAGACCTCCGGAGCGGTACCGTTGGGTGCACTTGTGGTGGCCGTCGCCTCGGCTGTGATCGTGCTGGTGGTGGGCCTCGTTCCCGGACCGCTCCTGGATCTTGCCCGCGATGCCGTACCCGTACTGGTGGCGGGCTGATTCGTGCGAACGAACTACCTTCTCCGGGGTCATCAGCCACCTATCGGGCCTTCGATGACGTTGGCTACGACCCCCATGGATAGGTAGGTTCTCCCCCCGTGTCCGACTACCTCCGCAACTGGTTGACGCTCGTCGTCTTCGGCGGGGTTGCCGTTCTCCTGGTGGGTGCATTCCTGGGTCTCGGAAGCCTCGTTCGGCCCTCCCGCCAGACCTCCCAGAAGGCGGTCGTGTACGAGTCCGGTGTCGACCCCCAGGGCGACATGTGGAGTCAGTCCAACATCAGGTACTACGTGTTTGCTCTCATGTTCGTGCTGTTCGACGTTGAGGCCGTGTTCATCTTTCCGTGGGCCACGAGGCTCGAGGTCTATGACGTGTTCGGGCTGGTCGAGATGGCGATCTTCATCTTCATTCTGGCACTAGGCCTGTTCTACGCCTGGCGGAAGGGGCTCCTGCGGTGGATCTGACCGGAGCGGCAGGGGCGGAAATCTGATGGGACTCGTAGAGAACGGCAAGATGCCGAAGCCACTTACGGCGCTTCTCAACATCAGCCGCAAGTACTCACTTTGGGTATACCAGTGGGGTCTCGCCTGTTGTGCAATCGAGATGGGTGCAGCGTTCGCGTCACCCCGTTACGACGTCATGCGGTTGGGTGTGATCCCGTTCCCTGCCAGCCCCAGACAGGCAGACATGGTCGTCATCTCAGGCACGGTGACCGACAAGATGGCACCGGTGGTCCGCCGCCTCTACGAGCAGATGCCTGAACCCAAGTACGTCATCTCGATGGGTTCGTGTGCCAACTGCGGTGGTCCCTACTGGGACAGTTACTCGGTGACCAAGGGTGTTGACCAGATCATCCCCGTGGATGTCTACGTTCCCGGCTGCCCACCGAGGCCTGAGGCCCTGCTGGAGGGCATCGTCTTGTTGCAGGAGCGGATTGCCTCCGAGGACATGACCGACCGCTGGACGAGGGACCCAATTGTCGTCTCCTGACACCGGCCTCGAGGAGGTTTCCGAAGGTTCTGAGCCGGCGTCTGACGCAGCGCGTGACGCCATCGTAGCGACCCTCGCTGAGCAGCTTGGCGAAGGCCTCGTGGCCAGCGAGGTTCTGGCCGGCACCGACGTCTGGGTGAGGGTCACCGCTGATTCATGGCTTGAAGCAGCGACCGTGTTGCGTGACCGCTGCGGGATGGCCTACTTCAACTTCCTTTCGGCGATCGACTGGATGCCTTCTCCCTTCGGCCGCGACATGGACGCCCAGGTCGACCTGAGCGGCGAAGACCCCGAGGTGGATCCCGAGCCCATGGCATGGGGTGTCACCGGTGGCTCTACCCGCTTCCAGATGCTCGCACGAGTCCATGACCCGGTGGGCCACATCGGCGTGACCCTGAAAGCCGACCTTGACTCAGACGATCCCAGGATCGATTCCTGGATTCCTTCGTATCCCGGTGCCGACTGGCACGAACGTGAAGCCTGGGAGATGTTCGGGATCACCATCGTGGGACACCCCAACCTGGTCAACCTGTACCTGCCTTCGCAGTTCGAGGGGAACCCGCTGCGCAAGGACTACCCGTTGCTGGCACGCCGGGTGAAGCCGTGGCCCGGCATCGTCGACGTTGAGTTGATGCCCGGCGACGGCGACGAGCCTGACGACGACGGGGACGGGTCATGAACGACGTCGCCAACAGGAACCAGCTCGCCTACATAGCCGCGCAGGCCAGCGATGCACGTGTGAACGTTGAGTTCGAGAGCGAGGGCATGACCCTCAACCTGGGTCCACAGCACCCCGCCACACACGGAACGCTCCGCGTGATCGTGAAGCTCGATGGTGAGAGGGTCCTCCGGGCCGACCCCATGATGGGCTACATGCACCGCGGCTACGAGAAGCTGGCCGAGGTCCGCACCTACCCGCAGGTCACGACGCTGGTCAACCGCATCGACTGGTTGGGGAGCTTCGCCAACGAGGTGCCCTTCATTCTTGCCGCCGAGCAGCTCATGGAGGTCGAGGCACCGCCGAGGGCCCAGTGGATTCGCACGATCCTCTTCGAGTTGTCACGGATCGCCAACGTGATCCTGTTCCTCGGCGACATGGGCGTGCAGTTGGGTGCCGTTACCCCGGTGTTCTTCGCATTCCGTGACCGCGAGTTCGTGCTTAACCAGATCGAGGCGGTCACCGGTGGACGCTTCCACCCAAACTTTGATCGCATAGGTGGGCTCAAGGACGACCTGCCCAAGGGCTGGATCGAGGAGACGACCGGTGTCCTTGATCGCATCCGGACCTTCTGTGACGAGATGGAGGACCTGGTAACCGGCAACGAGATCTTCCAGGCACGTACCCGAGGTATCGGCGTCATACCGGCCGAGGTGGGCCTTGCCTACGGGCTGTCAGGCGCCAACATCCGGGCAAGCGGTGTCGACTGGGACCTGCGCCGGGACGGTGGCGTGGGGCTCGTACACGACCAGGTCGACTGGAAGGTCTGGACCCACCCGGACGGTGACTCGTTCGCCCGGTACTGGGTGCGGCTCCAGGAGGTGCGTGAGGCCTGCGGCATCATCGAGCAGTTGCTGGGCGGGATCCCGTCGGGTCCGGTCATGGCCAAGGTTCCCAGAATCATCAAGGTCCCGGCCGGTGAGGCCTACGTGGAGACCGAGAACCCCCTCGGGGTGATGGGCTACTACGTGGTCTCCAAGGGAGACCTGGTTCCGTTCCGGGTCAAGATCCGCTCGGCCTCGTTCAACAACATCTCGATCACGCCGTGGGTACTGGAGGGCACGTACGTCCCCGACGTGGTTTCGATCCTGGCCAGCCTCTACTTCATCCTCGGGGACATCGACCGGTGAGCAACACGATCCTCGCCATCGAGCTTGCCTACTGGCAGCAGACGGGCCTGCGGGCGCTGATCGGCCTGGTTGCCGTTCTGTTGCCCGCCGGGACGCTCGTCTACCTGTTCCTCTTCAAGATGATGAGCTTCATGCAGAGCCGGCTGGGCCCCATGGAGGCAGGACCCTACGGCTCGCTGCAACTGCTGGCCGAGGTGGGCAAGTTCCTCCAAAAAGAGGACCTCATCCCGGCTGCTGCCGACCGGATCGTCTTCAAGCTGGCGCCGTTCGTGGTTCTGATCTCTACGTTCCTGCTGGTCCTGGTGATTCCGGCCGGCCCGGACCTCTGGTTCATAGATGTCGACACGGGGATCTTCCTTGCCCTTGCCGTTTCGTCCATCTCGGTTATCGGCATCCTCATGGCCGGCTGGGCGTCGGCGAGCAAGTACTCGCTGATCGGCGGCCTCAGGGCTGCCGGCCAGTTGGTCGCCTACGAACTCCCCCTGGTGCTCGCTGTGATGGGTGTCGTCATCCAGGCAGGCACGCTCAACGTCCAGGAAATCGTCATGGCACAGGCCACCGGCGAAATCTTCGGATGGGGTGCCATCGGAAACCCGTTCATCATCACCCAGTTCGTGGGTTTCGCCATCTTCCTCGTTGCCGTCCAGGCCGAGCTCACCCAGCCGCCGTTCGACATGCCCGTAGCCGAGTCCGAGCTGGTCACCGGCTACCTCACCGAGTACAGCGGCCTGCGGTTCCTCATGTTCTTCATCGGCGAGTTCGCCACTGCCGGCATCTTCTCGGCGCTGGCGGCCACGATGTTCCTCGGCGGCTGGTACGTGCCCGGTCTCGACCCGACGGACAACCTGTTCAACGTCATCGGACCCCTCGTGCTGATCGGCAAGATGGTCCTCGTGGCCTTTCTCATCTTCTGGTTCCGCTTCACCTACCCACGCTTTCGCGAGGATCAACTCCAGCAACTGGCATGGAAGTTCCTCATCCCCCTTTCGCTCGTCAACATCGTGGTCACCGGTGTGTTGAAGGTGGTGTTCTGATGCCAGCCATGCCGAAGCTGCCCGGGATGCTCGTCGGCCTGGGGGTCACCTTCAAGACGATGGTGCGCACCCTCGTGAAGGGATCCCACACGGTCCAGTACCCGAGGGTCAAGGAGGCGCCGGTGCCGCGTGCCCGGGGTGTCATCGCCCTCCACGAGGAGAACTGCACCGCCTGCATGCTGTGTGCCCGCGAGTGCCCCGACTGGTGCATCTACATCGAGGGGCACAAGTACAAGGCACCTCCCCGACGCCCGGGAGGCAAGCCTCGCAAGAAGAACGCCCTGGACCGCTTCGACATCGACTTCGCCCTGTGCATGTACTGCGGTATCTGCGTCGAGGTCTGCCCGTTCGAAGCCCTTTTCTGGACACCCGAGTACGAGTACTCAGAGCCCAGGATCGCCGATCTCCTGCATGACAAGTCCCTGCTGGGCCGCTGGATGGAGACCGTTCCGGACTTCCAGGATTATGAGTCGGGCAGCGAGGCCAAGAAGGCGAAGGTGCCCGAGTGAGCACCCCTGCCATCTTCGCCGCTGTCACCGGATTCGACCCCCTCACAGGGGGTGAGTTTCTGGTCGCCCAGAACATCGCCTTCGCGATCATGGCGATCACGATGCTCGTGAGCGCCGTGCGCATGGTCACAACCGGCAACGTGGTGCATGCAGCCCTCTACCTGGTGATCGTCCTTGCCGGTGCGGCTGGCATCTTCATCCTGCTGGGCGCCGAGTTCGTTGGCGTCACCCAAGTGCTCGTCTACATAGGCGCCATCGTCGTGTTGTTCCTGTTCGGGATCATGCTCACCAAGGGGTCCTTCGGCGCCGACGACGGTGTCGGAGGTGAGCGTCGTGGAATAGCGGCAATGGTCGGCGCCCTTGTGCTGGCGGTCATGGCGGCAGCCCTGCTTGACACCTTCCGTGACGCCGAGTTGAGCCGGGCCGAGCCCAGCCTCACGGCTGACGTCGCCGACCTCATCTTCAGCCGCTACATCGTCCCCTTCGAGGCAATCTCGGTACTGCTGCTGGCGGCCCTTATCGGTGCGATCGTCGTGGCGAGGGGGGACTGAGCATGTACCTGAACCAGTTCCTCCTGTTGTCAGCGGCGCTGTTCGCCATTGGCGTCTACGGGGTGCTGGCGCGCCGTAACGGTGTGCTCGTGCTGATGTCGATCGAGTTGATCCTGAACGCCGTCAACATCAACCTGGTGGCGTTCGCCGCCTTCGGAAACCAGCTGGCCGGCGAGGTCTTCGCCCTGTTCGTTATCGCCGTGGCCGCAGCCGAGGTCGGTGTGGGTCTGGCCATGATCCTGTTGTTGTACCGGAACCGCAAGAGCATCGATCTGACCCAGATCGACCTGATGAGGGGTTGAGCCGCCGATGATCGACCTCCTCACCCTGGCCGTGGCCACCGTCGACCTGCCGCTCGGTATCACCGAGGGCGGCAGCTGGTTCCTGCGCAACGCCTGGCTGATTCCGTTCCTGCCTGCGCTCTCGTTCGTGACCATCCTGTTCTTCGGGAAGCGCATGCCCCGCGGCGGCTCCGAGCTTGGTATAGCCGTCCTCCTGATCGCCTTCGTGCTGTCGATCCTGACTGCCGCAGCCTGGGTCGACCACCGCGACAACTACCACGGCGACGAGGTCCACGCCTCGGTGGTCGCCATCGACCACGGCGAGTCCGGCGACCACGCCGAGGCTGGCCACGGCGGTGGCCACGGTGAGGCCTCCCTGGCAGTGAGCAGCACGGTCACCTGGTTCCAGGCCGGTGGCGTGGAGTTCTCGGTCGGAACGCTGGTCGATGGGCCGGCCGTGATGATGCTCGTGGTCGTCACCCTGATTTCGCTGCTTGTGCACATCTACTCGACCGAGTACGTGCACGGCGACCGGCGCTACACGCACTACTTCGCGTTCCTGTCCCTCTTCAGCGCCTCGATGCTGATGCTGGTCCTCTCAGAGAACACCCTGCAGTTGCTGACCTCGTGGGAGTTGGTCGGCGTCTGCTCCTTCGCCCTAATCGGCCACTGGTGGGAGGAGAAACCCAACAGCGACGCGGCCCTCAAGGCCTTCCTGACCAACCGCGTCGGGGACATGGGGCTGATCGTCGGCGTGAGCATCCTTTTCTTCATCGTTGGATCGGCCCTGCCTGACCGCTTCGGGTCGTTCTCCATCGCCGAGACCAACGCCCTGGCGGCAGCTGGGATGCTGCCTCAAACGGCTCTTCTCGTGGCGGCCTGCTGCCTCATGGCCGCGGTCATGTCCAAGTCGGGTCAGTTCTTCCTTCACACCTGGCTTCCTGACGCCATGGCCGGACCCACCCCGGTGTCGGCACTCATCCACGCCGCCACCATGGTCGTGGCCGGCGTGTTCATGATCGCCCGCCTCTACGGCGTGTTCTTCTCGGGCCTCACCATCGGCGGAAGCTCCATCAACCTGATGGCGGTGGTGGGGGGCCTCACCACCCTGGTCGGTGCATCCCTGGCCTTCGTGCAGCGCGACATCAAGAAGGTGCTCGCCTACTCGACCATCTCGCAACTCGGCTACATGGTCATGGCCCTCGGCGTGGGCGCATGGACCGCTGCCATGTTCCACCTGTTCACCCACGCCTTCTTCAAGGCCTGCCTCTTCCTCGGCTCCGGTTCAGCGGCTCACGCCGTTCACAGCTTCGACATGAAGTCCGACATGGGCGGCCTCCGCAAGGTCATGCCGCACACCTACAAGACGTTCGTGATCGCCAGCATCGCCCTGGCGGGCCTACCGCCTTTCGCCGGCTTCTGGTCCAAGGACGAAATCCTGGCGGGGACAGGTGGCTGGGGGTTCCTCGGCGGCACCGGAGGCAACGGCGCCTACACGCTCATGCTGGTGATGGGAATGGTGACGGCGGCGCTGACAGCGGCCTACATGACCCGCTGCGTCTACCTGACCTTCCACGGGGAGTACCGCGGTCACGGCGAACCCCACGAGTCGGGCCCCCGAATCATCGTTCCACTCTGGATCCTGGCCGGCCTCGCCATGGTTGCCGGGTTCTTGAACCTTCCGTCCGGTTTCCAGCTCGCACCCGAGTCGTTTCAGGAGCGCTTCGGGCACTACGTGGAGCCCGTGGCCGGGTACTTCCCCACGATCACCCACGCCACGCCCAGCTGGTCCCTTGCGATCGCGTCGACGCTCGTGGTTCTCGCAGGGGTGGCCGTTGCAGGCCGCTACTACTTCGGCAGGGTCGCGGCAGCATCTGTGGCCGCCGGCCGGAGCCTTACGGAGCTTCCCGACGGCCTCACCTCCCGGTTCGCACTTGCCAGGAAGGGCCACACCCTGCTGACGAACAAGTACTACCTGGACCACCTCTACACCGGGATTATCGCCGGTGGAACCAAGGGACCCGTTGCGGCAGCCGCCTACCGGGTCAATCAGAATGTCATCGACCGAACCGTCGACCTGGCTGGTGAGACAGCAGTGTCGGCAGGCCGGTTCGTGTACGACAAGGTCGACCAACTCGTGGTCGACGGCGTCGTGAATTCCTCAGGTCGTGTCTCATCTGACACGGGTGAGGAGCTCCGCAAGATCCAGTCCGGCAAGGTCCAGGACTACGCAGCGATTCTCTTCGCTGCTGCGACCGTCCTTGCCGGAATACTCATAGTCATCGTCTAGGAGACGCCGAGATGGAAAACCTGCTCGACGGTTGGGGAATCACCCTCGCCACGTTCTCACCCCTCGTGGGTGTGGCGATCATGTTGCTCATTCCCGGAGCACGCGAGAAGCAACACAAGGTGGTCGCGCTCGTCACCTCCCTCTGGGTGGCGTTTGTCGGGGTGCTCCTCCTTGCCTGGTTCGACATGGGCGCAACCGGCCGCCTCCAGTACGTGGTCGACGAGATGTGGATCGATGTGATCAGGAGCCGCTATCTGGTCGGCATAGACGGCATGTCGCTGCCGCTGATCCTGCTGACGATGTTCATCGTTCCCCTGTGCATCATCTACAGCTGGAACCACTTCCCGGAGCCACGCAACCCCAAGGCTTTCCTGATCCTGATACTGATCCTCGAAACCGGGATGATCGGGACTTTCGTTGCTCAGGACATGGTGCTGTTCTTCGTGTTCTTTGAGATCGTCCTGCTGCCGATGTTCTTCATGATTGCCGTCTGGGGTGGCGACGACCGGCGCTACGCCTCGCTCAAGTTCTTCCTCTTCACCCTCTTCGGATCAGCCCTGATGCTCGTCAGCTTCCTGGCCCTGTTCTTCCTGACCGGCGCTGAGTCATTCGCCTTCACAGAGGTGGCTGACAACGTGCTCGCCCACGGGGTCTCCCGAACCGCACAGATGTGGATCTTCGGTGGCATGTTCCTTGGCTTCGGAATCAAGGTTCCGATGTTCCCGTTCCACACCTGGCTGCCCGACGCCCACACCCAGGCGCCCACCGTCGGGTCTGTGATCCTGGCAGCGGTGCTCCTCAAGTTGGGCACCTACGGGTTCATCCGCATCGCCATTCCGCTCCTCCCCGAGGCTGCTGTGGAGTGGGCACCGTGGATCGGTCTGCTGGCCGTCATCGGGATCATCTACGGCGCCCTCGGATGCCTCGCCCAGACAGACATGAAGCGCCTCATAGCGTTCTCATCGGTGGCCCACATGGGTTTCGTGATGCTCGGAATCGCCACCCTCACCGACTTCGGCATCAACGCCGCCATCATGGGAATGGTCGCCCACGGCCTGA